>JABLTK010031881.1_pt1 | contig 15976 bp, 22 predicted proteins | sample 7160131 | NCBI WGS metagenome assembly JABLTK01 (sample SAMN14651221, study PRJNA627086) | human gut metagenome | isolation source: feces | host: Homo sapiens
AGTACCTCGTACTCCTGATTTCCATAATGGAAGAAATCAATTTGGACACAAATCCCTTGGTTTCGCTGAATGCTTTTCTTGACACAGCGCATCAATACTATCTCCGTCCGAATTATCTCCTTTCGAATCTTCATCCTAAGAAGTCACTAAATCAATGCAAACAAACGTCATGTCGTAAACCCTTCACAAAGGAAGGCTCCAGTACTGGCTCAGAAGTGCATTCTGCTGCAGTAGCATTCTTTGTTTCTTCCTTCTTATTACTCTTGGTACTTCCCGACTTGTTCTGAACAATAACACCAACTACATACTTGACGATCCTCTACCATATCCTGGTTTTCTTCTTCATGGTTCACAACAGGATCCATAGGTGAAGGCCTCTCCAGTGATATTTGAATGCACACTCCAAATCCATCCTGCAAATGGAATTGGAAAAATTCTGTCGATTTGTTAACAATATCCATATGACTACTAATGGCGTATCATAAGATGTCCTATTTGTAGAGATTTCAATCTCCTACTTCTCTGTCCATTCTCTGGATAAAACAAACATATTCTCATACAAGAGTCGTTCGAATGGCACAGTAACTTACACTCGTATCATACATATCGGTAACTTGATTACTTTGACCATACCGAAGTAGAGATGTCTCCGTTTTCAATCCACTCTCCTTCAAGGCTCTCAAGTAAATCTCAATGCAGTTATGACCACAAATCGTAGTTTCCGTTCGATCCATATAGGCAGCAAACCCCTACATTCATATCCCTCCCACAAACGTACGTTCGCATCTTGACTCTCAATGAACTGAACACCTTCCTTATCCAGAGCCTCAATACTCTGCCATATCGCACCTTTACTCTTATCGTAGTACTGAAAGTCAAAGTTAGGGCCCCAATGACAGAAATCCGAACTTATCACAAATACTGTCTTCGGATCCTTCATGTAGGGAACCAAACTCCTGAATATTAACCCTAAAATCCTCTAATACTTGGCGTATTCCACTTTTCGCTTCTCCGATACATTGCCTACCATGATCATCACAATCTTCGCCTTCGTCCCAAACAGCTGATGGATAAAAGGGAGCTCAATCTCGAGACTAAATTTCATGGATATCCTCAGTTCCTCACCTATGCTCATTCTCCTCATCAGCCATTCTACAGCTACTGTACAGCCCCTACAATGATAAAACCAGAATACCCATCACTGTTTCGTTTAGATCCTTTTGAGCCTCCATATCAACATCCAGTACACCTCCAGGAGTCTCCAATTGAGTTGCTTGAGTCAGCATACAATCTCTACATATTATTCAATGATTCTAGCAGTACCGAGTATAGTATCGATGACAAGGACCCATCACAATCACACGCTCCACATCCATTCCCTGCATGTGTGCAAAGGACTCTGCAGCAATACGACCCGAATATCTACAGATCAGAGTCGCGTTCCAAACCGACGTCCAGCCAGCATGCGGAACAATCACACCTTTCACTCGTTCCAATCCAGACACCTCCACATCGCTAAACCACTCTGTACTTTTACGCTAAACACATAATCCCTACTCGAAATCCGGTCTTTCACCACCGATGCTTTTCCTGGATACCTACATCTCCAAACCCTCTCAAATTCCTACCATGTTCCAGCAAATCCTGTTCTTCGCAATACACTCATTCTTTATGAACTACCCGTTTTTGCGACACTTACGGATATCCGAATACTCAGTATTCTTAAAGCCATGGGTTCCATTTTTTCAAGTCTTCTTGATTCTCTCTTTGGATCCAAGGAACAGCGAATTCTCATTCTAGGTCTCGATAATGCAGGAAAGACTACTATTTTATGTATCCCCTTCTTTATTTGTCTTATTACCAGATAGACTTCAGCTTAATGAACCCATCTCGACTGTTCCAACCATCGGTTTCAATGTAGAGACTGTATCCATATTCTTCTTCGTTGATTTTCAGATTACTTATAACAACCTAACATTTCAAGTCTGGGATTTAGGAGGTCAGACTAGCATTCGTCCGTATTGGAGGTGCTATTATCAAAATACTGGTAAGTATATCGCGATTGGATCAGCTTTAGATGCCATTGTATTCGTTGTTGATAGTGCAGATACTGATCGTATTCCTATTGCCAAGACGGAATTAATGGCGATACTGAACGTATAGAGTTTTTTAATTGCGTTCTCATCACTAGGAAGAGGAGTTACGAAATGTTTGTCTTTTGGTTTTTGCAAACAAACAGGATGTACGAGGAGCACTGAGGTCAAACGCCGTATATATGAAGTTCTCTGATCATCTTCTAGTTATCAGAAGCCCTGGATCTACCAAGTATTCGGGATCGGAAGTGGACAATTGTGGAAAGTGATGCCAAGATAGGAAAGGGACTAAAAGAAGGATTTGATTGGCTGGCCCAGGAGCTCAATCCTCAGGGAACCAAGTAATAGTCTGTTTTCTACAAACAAGAATGAGAGAAGATTAACAGTTCTCCAAAGCAAGTAGAGCGGCTCCAACGACACCCGCATTTCCACCGAGAACTGCTTTCACAATTGGTGTTTCTTTTACTGTAGCAAAGGCACTCTTACGGAAGGCAACACGAGCAGGCTCCAGAAGCAGATCCTCCAAATCTGCCACGCTTCCTCCCACACACACTACTTCAGGATTCAAACAAGCACACATCGATGCAAGTGTCACACCCAAAGACTCGCCCACAATACGTACTGCTTCCACAGCCATTGCATCTCCCTTCAATGCGAGTTCGCCTACTTCCTTTCCTGTCTTCACCTGCTTCTCCTTTGACACCAGACGGTTGTACTCATAACAGAGAGCACGACCTGATACATACGCTTCAGCAGCTCCGTCATTCTCACCATTATTACGACCATCCCGCTGGTATACAACCTGTCCGAAACACTGAGCCATACGATCCGTTCCACACACAATTTCTCCGTCCTTGACGAAACCACCTCCAAGTCCTGTTCCCACTGTCAAGCAGAGTGTAGACTGTTTCTCCATACCGGCACCCACTCGTGCCTCTGCCACTGCTGCACAGTTCCCATCATTGCAAACCACCACAGGCAAGTTCATGGCCTCTGCAATACGATCTCGCAAAGGTGTTCCCTGCCAATCAGGAATGGTGGAGGTTGCATAAAGAATGTTCCCTTGACAATCGATTGTGCCTCCTGTACTAACACCAACGCATATTGGTACTGACCCCTTCCAACGACTCTGCAACGACTGGAGGAGATCGACACATGCCTTCACCACACTTGCACTCGAGTCTTGGGGACAAGACACCTTTTCGGGACCCAGGAGCAAATGCCCTGTTGCATCCACAATTGACCCAGCAATCTTCGTACCACCAATATCAAGCGAAAAGGCAGTGGATGAGAGGGAGCGGACAGTCTGCTTCATCGCCTCTGCATACTGTTTTGTAATCCACATTGGCCGGGTAATCATCGACCCAACGACAATTGCGTGAGCACCCAATCGGAGAAGCTTCTTTGCATGTTCAGGACTCGCAATACGGCCCTCACAGATGACAGGGATCTTTACTGTCTGAGAAAGACGATGAACCAAAGCAAAATCCGGTCCTTCGATGTGAGGCGAATACGAAGTGTATCCAGACAGAGTGCTGGCAACAATATCTGCTCCTGCGTTAGCAGCAGCAACTCCTTCCTCAAAAGTAGATATATCAGCCATCACTAAGCATCCAAACTGCTCCTTAATTTGCTTAATCATCTCAATTCCAGTAGTTCCATATGGATGAGGACGATTTGTCACATCGAGAGCAATAATGTCAGAACCGGCCTCGAAAATCTCTCTAGCGCGCTCCATGTTTAGAGTGATACGTGTTTCGTAGCCATCGACATCTTCCTTATAGATGCCAATAATGGGGAGCTTCACAGTACGACGAATAGCAGCAATATGCTTGGGATCGTCTGCACGAATTCCTACCGCTCCACCTAATTCAGCAGCTTTTGCCATCAGTGCCATGTTCTCGGGACCATATAATCCATCTTCTTCATGTGCCTGACATGATACGATAATTCCTCCTCGAATTTGGTCAATAATAGAAGCCATATGATAAGAAAATAGGGATTTGTACTCAAACAAAGAATTGACAATTTCCATAAAATAACATCGTTCTATTGCTCCTCCAATCTGCCCTTTTAATGAGCACTTGATACCCTTGCAAGAGAACCATGCCGCTCGGAGAAGGGATACTTTGGAACAACAAATAAAGCATTATGAAGAGGTCTTTCCATCAACTACTCCGTGTACACCTACGTCTGTGGAGGAATCAGCCGAATCCATTCAAGCAATCGCTTCTTTCCTTCATTGTATCCCCGGTCCTCAATCTCATCATAGCGACCATTATCGGTTAGGTACACATCACGAAGGGGTGGTCGAATCACCACATCTGATTTCTGAAGGAGATTATCAATACGGCGATTCTCACTCCATGTGTACATCAGTTTCTGTTGGATTCCTGACTTCGATATCTGCTGACCAAAGAAACGAGGAAACAGTCCTTTGAACCACAAGGCAAAGCCAGATTGTGTATCACCTACTTGAACATAGTTGTCATCTGGATATCCCTCCACATTCACCGTTATTACACTATGAGGATGAAATACCGAGCACATCACGTCCGAAGGCACATTGTTGCAATATCCACCATCGACCAGCAGATTTGGAGTCGGCTTCGTCTCATCTCCAATAGGAGGAAAGATGTTCATGATCGACATGGACCCTCTTACATATCGCCACATCGCTCCATCACGAGCAATCAATTCCTAGATATCATTTCAAGTATGGACTCTCACTCGGCAATTCGTAATATCACTACAAATACAGAAATAAGGAATCGTCGAGTTCTCAATCAAGCGATTTCCCAATGCATCATGGGTAACTTTGTTAATCAGATTTCCCCGAGTCTAACAATGAAAAGAATTATGAATATCAACCATGGAAAGGATAGGAAGAGTCCAATCCATCAGAATATTCCCGATTGATGCTAATGTCATAGCTCCTTTCTTTACCCTCTGACGAGTACACACGTAATCTCCGCGATTTCCACTCGCTACACCTCCCACAAATGAACCCATTGAAGTGCCTCCTATGTAATCTGCAGGAATTCCCAGCTCTTCCATGGCTCGTAATACGCCCACATGAGCATATCCCCGAGCACCTCCTCCAGAAAGCACCAGACCAATAGCTGTGTTTGTTAGATAACGTGCCAGGCGACGGATATCGGAGCGAGGAACTGCCAAATCGCGGTAAGGTTGTTCAGAATGAATCACAACATGATGGACTCGCTGAGGAGCCAGTGGCATTCTAGAAGTGAGTCCATCAATCCAATGCTACAGAATGGCTCGCCATTCTTGAAGCATACGCTCATATGCAACATCACTCACATTGTCTTCTGCTTCGCGCAGGAATACAATCTCACGACGAATCCCCAGCATCATTCCTCGTAACGTCTCATAGTCACTTGTCGAGAGTGGTGCATCACACACATTCACCACAAGTAACACTGCATCACTCTATGGTTCTTCCTTTCCTTCTCTCCTACATGATCCAGCAGATGGGCATTCCATCCCTTTGCTAATCCATCGCCTACCAGAATCGTACGTCGCATTTGTTGAGGGCCAGTCAGACTACTGATGCGAGATCGATCAGCAGAGGTGACAAAAGAAGCAGGTTGAATAGCATTGAGAGCCGAATACAACAGCTGAGCAAAGAACGACAGTGTCGATGAATTCTGCGTAGCTGCAATTGTAGCGATTGTCTGAAGGTATCGTCAAGAACTCTTTCCGTGTCATTCATAAGGATATCTCTCGTTTCTGCTTCACATTGAGATCCTACGAATCAACTGGTTCTTCAGTACCCACAATATCTGTTCGTTTGATATAATTGAACATGCCCACAGGAGACTGTTTCATCAATGAAACTAACAAAGAGCGTGGAATCAACAAGATCTCACTACGACGTGCTATGCATCAAATCACTTCCATTTACTCACTCGAATACATATTTACAGAGGCTTTCTCTTGATTGATGCACTGACTCACAAATAACAATACATCACTGCTATATTCCTACTCTTCATATTTCTCCTTTCACCTACACTCACAACGACCTCATTCTCTCTCTGACCTCTCACCTTTTCTTCCCCAGTCTTGGTTTTCAACCGCCTTGCTACTTCTTCTTTCTCTTCCTCACTGAAACGGTGTCGACCGTCATAAGATAGTCGATACTGAAGTCTGTACTTCGTTGCATCCTGTCGGGCTGTATGAGTAGAGCGTAATCGGCCTGAAATCAACAATACAGCATTCTCCACATCATCAGCTTCCCGAATTAGACATTCACCACGTTCCTTCTCTATCCAATGACATTCTCGTGTGATGAATGGAAACTTAGTATGCAGACTTGATAAGAAATAGTTGATTAGAAACTGAAGTGACTGAGGAGACAACGAATCCAGCTCTCCTATGCATTATCTCACTCTGAAGATAGTACCTTTGTAGGTAAGCATCAACAAGGAAGCCCGATCACTACGAACATAATAGGTATGATTCTCATGGTAGGTCAATAATGCACCTTTACTGAACTAGTATTGAATCTCATTGACATCTCATTACAATCACAGTGACTTCTCCTGTTGGTTCGATCACCTCTCCTGTCAGAACAATTACTCTAAACATCATTTCATTCCTCAATATAGACAGAGTATACGGAGTAATTGCAATTAGTTGGTTCTTTGGAACCATGATCACCGAATCTCCATCTCCTCCAACAAGTGACTCTACTGCATTCGGCAGAGGATTGGTCTGGATCAAGGACCACAAGGCAGGGAATAAGTTCCGCACACAATAGGGATCCTCTACCGTCTTCGTCTCCTTCATTGCTTCCTTCATAGCCCTACGATCAGTATACCTCTTAGTTTCTACAGCAAGGTAGAACTCTGAAGGAGATGCTGCAAACGAACCAGCTCACTTGTAACCAGCGTATTCAACACCTTCCGGCCTTCCTCTGTAAGACTACGACGCGGTCGAAAAACAAGAAGTTCTGTATTTGTCATTGCACGCACTTCAATTCCCTTCATATTAACTTCTCTTTTCAATCCTACACTCTTGTACTCCTCATTTAGAAGGGTTCCTAACACCTCCCAAAACATCTGGTAGGACGAATAAGGAGAACCCTCCCATTTCTCTTCTCGGCTCTCTCCGTCCTTCAAAAGGACACTACCGCTAATTACGATGCATCTACAATTATCACTACGCAGAAAACGAACATCAAATCAGGCTGTTCTGAACTCTGGATCAAATCATCTTTTTCCACAAAGACACGATCAATTGAATCAAATAGTGACAGAATTGACTGGACTGAAAGATCTCTTCATCTCATTTCCACCAGATTTCCTTACACGATACTGTAGGCATTTATGAATCGATATGCATTCAATTCTTGACTTGTCATAGACTCCTCACATTTCGTTCGTCTGACTCGGTTCAACTGTGAAATTGAACTCATCTGTAAAGATGAAACACTCTGAAGGAAAAAAGGAGTACCTGTAGACGATGGACTATCCTTCTATACATTAATATCCACGTTTACTGGTACATGTTGCAACTTCCGATTCTGTTCGGCATACCATTGTCTTGCAGCTTGATATTGCTGTCTCACCTTTCCAACGGATATCATATCTCCTGTAAAACGGGTCCATGTCTTTGTATGGGTAGTAATATCTTCACTACAATCATCAAATCCACTTTAACAAATGGTATACATAATTTCCTTCTCACTGTACGTGAGGTAGTGGAGAATCCCATAAACGATCAACGCGATAACAAGGATAATAAATGCAGAAAGACTATAGAATCATTATACAAGAAAATTCACTTACTATCCATTCATTATCCTCAAATATGGAAGAGTTGTCTTCGTGCTGATACCGATTTCCCGCGTTTATTGGTAAGAAGATTCTCAGATGTGCAACCCTTCTCATAGGAAAGATCGAATGTGTATCTATCGAATGGATTATATAAACAAAGTCAATTCTAGACGAAGTGATGTGAAAAATACACGAAAACACAATTCCACAATGAAACGACCTTTTTTTCACAATAATGGAGGAGGACACGCCATACAAGCGTGGAGTCAACTATGTTAAGCTCTCCAAGAAGTATGTGAGCCTTTTGATCCTGTTGTTTCTGACTCCGATCGTATTCCTCTTCTTGGGATATGTCGTTTCGAATTCACCAAATGAACGACCACAGTTAATCGAACGGTTTGAATGTATTTTTGAATTGATTCTAGGTATAATGAGCGAATTGAGGTGTGGTTCAGTAAGCGATACGATTTCATTGTTAGAAAATTCTTTATTAATTCTACAGAGTTGGTTCGCGTCAATATGATGAATGGAGACTTGTTTCCCGTCAGTGATGCCTGCAGTCGACAAGGAGACCCCGGAGACGGTTGTATCTACACTGCCTCTTCCTTTTTTTCCACAACCGTTGACACTTTGTCAGATGTTGTGTCTTTCGTTATCTCCGATGGAATGAATTTGACCTATTTTGAAGATTCTGCTCCTCTTGTGGACCAGAAGATGGTGGGAAAAGCCTCACTTCATTGTTCATCAACGACCGATTGTCATCAAATATGTAAGAAACGGTCTGGATACTGGATTCCTTCTATGGAAATGTGCAACATTACCCTTTATCTCTCCTCCCTCTGTTATCGATTGCAGAAATCCGGTGAAGACTTCACGTTAGACACTTCGGGCTTTGTTTCCAAAACGGGAATAGGGTGTTATCAGTCCAATGGATGGTCTCCCTATCTCTATACGAAGTCTCCTGCAAACGGGACGATTCCATTAGAGGTAGTATGAAAAGGAGAATATGATATGTAGATTCGATATAACTTAGATCCCATTGTTACTGCTTCGTTGCTAACTAATGGGTGTAGTGACCTCTATCTGATGAACAGTACTCGGGCAGCGTGCTTTGGAAGGGCTCATGAGGATCAACTTGCTATTGCCCAGGTTCTTTTTCTTGTTGGTGTTTTTCTATTCTGTACAGAGACTCTTGTAGACCCCTTATCTCTATCTTACTTGTAGTGCACTGTTGTAATTTGCTTCTTTTGGGTTACAAAGAAGCGTCACATCTCTCCGACACGTCTGATGTCTCCCTCTTATGAACAAATCTTTACACCTCTCTCGTATGCTGAATTACATCCTGTGGAACTGCCTCCAGAATTAGAAGGTCTTGGAACAAAGGGATTGCATGAGCGGTTAGCTGTTAACGGAACATTGCGCGTGAAACAGCCTTCTTTTGCAGATAGTGTTCCTGGGCCTGTAGAAATTCTTGACATATAGTCTAGCGTGTTTTTAGAGTGATTTCATCACTTTAGTTATGTACTATCATGTGTTTGTTTATATGGACCCTATTCCTTTTCCGTATTGTTACAGCATGGCATAGTTGGAGTATTGGATTATTGTAACCATAGATATGGGTCATGCTGTTATCTTGCAAATTGCCCTCGATTCAATTCAACCAACACTTCGTGTCGATTCTAGACCACTTTTCTCAGTCGTAGACTGCTGTGAAGACGCACTTGGAATTTCTGCAAGCAAATAGTCTCGTATGTAATGGATTTATTCTATAATAGAAAGGATTTACATGATATCTACTCAGCCGTAGGAATGAAGTGATTGATGGATTATAGGCGTGTTGGGCCGATGTGGTGAAGAAGCAAGAGGACTTTATGGAAACATGGAAATGGCATGTTGTTGATGGGGTTTCTCCATCGACAGAAGAGAATGGACTTACAATGACAAAGAAACTACTATCTAGGATTCAATTAACAAATCCGACAGATGCTAGTGTCGTATCTTCTTTCGTTTCTCAGATCTAGTCATCCGATCTTCGTTTTCTTGTTCATATCGTGGCCGATCTCCACCAGCCACTCCATACTACTGGTTCATTTGATCAATGTAGCTTTCGTTGTTTCCTTTCCCATAGACGGGTCAGAGATGTTTATTCGCGTGGAAGATCATAACGAGACCCTTCACTTCTTCACAGATCGAGTAGCAGGAGCGATTCTGAATCCAAAGGAATTACCTATGGTAAGTGATTGGCTGCGAATGAACTTTAGTCTCCTTCACAAATAGACTATATTCAAGTTCTTGCAAAGGATATTGCTTCTCTTTGTACCATCACAGATCCCTCTGAAAGCGTCGAGAATTGGATTACTGAATCTTATGGAGTTGGACAAGAGATTTATCGGATTGTGGGGACAGAACAATATGTCGTTTTGTCCCCACTCCAATTGAAACAAATGCAATCATTGTTATTGTCCCAAGTAGATTTGTCAGAATCAATTGATTGGCAGATGTGTCTAGCAGGGAAACGATTAGCACTTCTCTTGGATCCTCCTTCTCATAGTCATTCTCTCTTCCTCTGGTTCCTTGGATGTATTATATGTATCGTGTGTATACGATTGTATCGATATCGAATGCGGAGATTGCGCTACTCTCCCTTGTGATATGTTTGTTGTAGCAAAACACTCTATTGTCCACTTTTTCGATTCAATACAGCTAAAAAGGCTTCTTGTGGAATCTCTACATTACTAATTGTTCGTAATCGCTTCTTCCCTCGCTTCTGAGCTTCCAACAGTTTCTTCTTACGAGTCGAATCTCCTCCTCCAACCAACTTCCCTCCCTTGACCAACACATCCTTACGATATGGAGGAATCCTCTCTCTTGCGAAGATCTTGGACCCAACAGCTGCTTGAAGAATCACCTCAAACTGCTGTCGAGAAATCTCCTCCTTCAAACGTAGGAGAATCTGCCGGCCTCGTGATTCCACCTGCTTTCGATTGCAAACAAATGCCAATGCGTCGACTGGTTTTGAATTTATTAGAATGTCTACTTTCACGATGTCATCTTCTTGCCATTCATCCTCTTCATACTCCAAACTTGCATAACCCGAAGAGAGATTCTTAACCATATCGTAAAAGTCCACAACTACTTCGGACCACGGTAAACAGTACTCCATCAATACTAGACTGTTATCGAGATACTGAATTGATAGTTCCTCTCCTCGTCGATCACGACATAGAGACATTAATGTGCCTACTGTTTCCTTTGGTGTGAGAATTGTGACTCGAGTCATTGGCTGCAATACACACTCCAGATCTGATGGTACAGGCATTTCAGATGGTTTCTTGATTAGTATCTTACGATGGTTTTGTTTCAATATTGCATAATGAGGAACAAAGGGAGCTGTCACCAATACAGGCATTCCAAACTCCTTGAAAAGTCTCTCTTGAAAGATATTCATATGCAGTACACCCAGATATCCACATCGGAATCCCATTCCTAAGGCTTCTGATGTCTCTTGTGTTACAGTCACTGAGTTGTCATTCAGAAGTAGTCTCTCTATTGCAATTCGCATCTCCTCAAAAGAAGATTGGTCAACAGGAAATACAGAAGCAAACACCATACTCTTCGGAATACTGAAATGAGGAAGCGGAGCAGGTTTAGGCTCCATGTTTGAGAGTAGGATTGTGTCTCCGAGAAGAATTTGCTTGTTATCACGACAACCAAGAATCACATAGCCAATATGACCTGCACGAAGAGTATGAACTGGTACCGAAAACGGTAGGAGGAGACCTAATTCTTGAACTTCAAACTTGGAGTTTGAATGATGCAAGATCACTTCATCTCCCTGGTTGATCTCACCATCCTCAATTTGAATTGTGCACACAATTCCCTTATAGGTGTCATACCAACTATCGCATACACGGGCACGCAATGGTGCTTTACGATTTCCTTGAGGCCAAATGATCTGATCCATGATTCGATTAAAGATTGCATCAATCCCCTTCATATAATCTTTACAATAAAAATAGTACTATCCCCTGTTTGGCACTACAACATAGAATATCCGAATCTTTTGTTTTCATAATCTCAACAATTTGTTGCTTACAACGTAGAATATCACTGTGTGGCAGATCAATCTTTGTTATAATAGGGATAATATCGAGTTCCTAATCCTCAACAAAGAAGGCATGGTAAACATGTTTCTGTGCGCTATGAAATGTTGACAATGTCTGGGCCTGAACTCCTTGAGTGCTGTCAACAAGCATTAATACACCTTGACAGGCAGCTAGACTCTTCTCCACTTCATAACTGAAATCAACATGTCCCGGTGTGTCGATCAAGTTTAGCAGATAGTTTTCTCCATCCCTTTTGTTCTTGACCAACATACTTGCAGTTTGAGCTTTCACCGTAATTCCACGCTCTCTTTCCACTTCCAAATTGTCTAAAAACTGTGCCGGAGCATTTTCCGGGATGTTTCCGGCTCGTTTCATGATTGCATCAGCCAATGTACTCTTTCCATGATCGATATGGGCGATAATACTGAATGTCCTACAGTTCTCAATAGGAACATCCAAGTAATTCTCAACAATGGCTTCCGTATTGGTTCCCGGTTTCCCCACAAAGCTATATTTTAGACAGATAAACGGTCATTGATACCCAGAGAATCTCGCAACAAACGGACAGAAGGGAAGCTTGAGAACGTGTTTGAAGTTATGAAACGTGAATCGTAGCATCGACTCCACTGGAAACCGGCCAAATTACGAATAATAGACTGTTATCAAGTTGATTCTGTCATTTTTTCTTCTTATCATTATGTGGGGGTTACTCACGTTTTTCTCTTTTATTTTTCTTTCCTATGAGATTGCTCAAGTGAGGATCGCTTTTCGTGTAGTTACCTCTCGTAGAAGATGAGTATTCTTGTGAGGAATAGATGTTAATGAGGTATATTTTGTGCAGTGTAGTGGATATGTGAAGCAAAATCAGGTTGATGTGCTATTTGAGAGTCCTTCTGATTCAACTGGTACAATATCGATTACAATGCTAAGAGTTGTAGAAGCTGTGGGTGTTTTTGGTCAGATTGGGATTACTGACTTGCCTCTGTATCCAACAGTTCATTTTGCAATGTCGTCAGTTGTACAGCCAGTGGAGCAATCTGTATCCACAGTAATGCCTATATTGTTTTCAACAGCAGCATTATCAGTAGCACCAGAATCATCAGTAACACCAGTAGCACTGTCAGTAGTACCAAAGCGATTGGTAACTCCAGTAGCACAATACCCGTCACCAACCCCTTCTTCTTCAACATCACATCAACCATCTGCAATACCACAACAACAAGAGGTTCCATCACCACACGAGACTCGCCGAAAGAGAATTCCAACCCGAAAGAATCGCTCTGGAGATGTAGCCAAATGGAATTCTTTCTTCAACCAGTACCGTACTGTCCACATTTCCAATGTGAATACAACGAAGAAAGTGGTTTATCTCAAACGAGGTACCACGGGAATTGCAGGACAAATCATTGGGATCTGTGACTCTTTGTTTATTGCAATGATGACCGATCGAGCCTTACAATGTCTCATTTCTTCTTCTACCTCATGTCTAGTTAGTAGTGATGTGATTACTGACAAATACTTCCTATTTCCGCTTCCTCATATGTATATTCCTCTCAATGCTACCATGAAGAGTCAGTTCGTTTCGGTGATATCACTTCTAGAACAGATCCAAACACATGTTCCTCCTCGGTATAATCACAAATACAAGTTTGTTGTTTCAGGAGTTGACGAGAATGATCCCTTGCCAAATCCATCTCGTTCGTTTGCTGGTGATGGAGCTGTGTTGATGCAGACATTGCATGTGACAGCAGACCGCTTCTTGGGACGTCGGTACAATTCCTACTTCATGGAGAGAATTGGTCTCCTGAAGAATCGAATGATGATGTCAGAGGATCGTAGTCAGCTTTATGCAACAGTGGACTTGTATTACAATCGATGTGTTCATGGCCTCTTTGCTCCCACTCCATTTGTGGATACATATTTGAAGCAATATGAACAACAGTTAGGAAATGGAATTCGAATTGGTGTTCATCTCCGAATGGGTGCTGGAAAGAGTGATTGGACAGACAGTCGGCAGTTCTTAACCCCAAAACGATTTGACACGTTCATTGGAATGTTGAAAACTCTAATCAAAGAACAGCAAAAGAAGCACGGATCGGATGTTCCTATACGTATTTTCTTGTCAACAGATAGTTCGACGATGGAGAGAACGATGCAACAGATGTTTCCCGAATTGATCGTGACTACTAAGGGATTTAAACGGTCTCATGTTGGAGGTGTGAAGGCAACAAAATATGGCTCGGATTCCATCCTAAAGGCAGTTCTGGATGTTATGCTTCTTGGAAAATGTGATTATCTCTTTCTCACTAGGCGGAGTGGCTTTAGTAAAATTGGATTGTACTATGCGGAGGAGAATACCTCCTTCCGGTTGATTTGATGTCTTTGTTAGGATACTCACAATTTGGATCTCCATTGCACGGTTTGTTTCAGTATCTTCACAAATGGATGACGATAACTACCAACAACAGCAAGATGAGATTTGTGCCTTGGAAGCCATTTATGCAGATAAGTTTGTAAAGTGGGTACAGACGGTCTATAACAAAGTAGATTATCTCACAATTCTTTTAAACTACTCATTTCTAACGATAAAGGACGTTCAGATTTGGAATTGACCATCCATTACCGAAACACTTATCCTTCATTGGTATATCCCACCTTTGACGTTTATGCTGAATGGTTATCAGATGAGCAAATCCTCCGTATTAGAGAATCTCTGGTAGTCCTCTTCTTTTGGTCCTAATTTAGATTCAACTATTTGCAGAGAATGTGGGAAGGGTTATTGTTTATGACTGGGTGGAATGGATTCGAGAGAATGTTCAACCGCATTCTTTATCACCGGATCCTACAGAAGAGAAATCAGAACCAAAGCAATCCAAAGACGATATTCAGAGTCCTTTATTGCACTCCAAAGCCAATGAGGTTCCTGTTCCTTTACCTGAAAAGGAATATATGGGCGGTATCCATTCCGACGAATTCGTTATGACTTTAAAATGTGTAGGATCCTCAAGTACCTAAGAAATGTAGCCTAAAGTGTTTTCAGATGAGGCATTTACGGACCGAAAAAGTACTTTCCAAGCCCATTGTGCTGAAGTCCATTCCGAAACCGAAGTGAAATTAGTACTTCAGTATCTGTATACAAATAACAAGATTCAACGGTCTTATATCTGATTTGCGATTATGGATAGAGCCACTCACAATATGTATGCTTATCGCATTTATGACCAAGAACGAGATATTTGGTTTCAAGATAATGATGACGATGGAGAAAGTGCTGCTGGAAGCCGTATGCTTCATTTGGTAGGGAGAGTAAAATGTTGATCAATTAGATGTTTATGATGGATGTTAAGAATGTTCTTGTTGTTGTGTCACGATGGTGGGGAGGAATTCTACTAGGTCCAGGTACGGAATGAATTAGATTGATAGAAAGATCGCTTTAAGCACATCAACAATGCTACTCGCAATGTCCTAGAAAAATGCGGTTTCGTTACTACAGAACATACCAAGAAGAGGAAGTTCATTGTTTCTTAACAAACATAGAGTGCCACTTACAACTTCGGTGCAGGAGCAGGAGCAGGAGCAGGAGCTGGGGCAGGTGCTGGAGCCGGAGCTGGAGCCGGAGCTGGGGCAGGGGCTGGAGTAGGAGCAGGTACAGGAGCTGGAGCTGGAGCAACAACGGCTACAGGTGCAGCTGTAACAGGCTTTGCAGTCGTCGGCTTTGTTTTAGCCAGAGATTTCGTTTCTCTGTTCACCATCAGCATAATACCCCAAATAACAAGCAGGATACCAACAATAATCAGAATGATTCCAAGTACCATGAACAAATCCACCTTGCTCTCAATACAGAAAGAAGTAGGTTTATCCCACTTTGCCAGACCAATTCCAGCCTCAACACAAGTACGTGTACTCGTTCCCTTATAACCTTCAATCGTTGTACAATCCAGAGTGTAACTCTCACCAACTGTTGTAGCAGGGAAAT
>JABLTK010018393.1_pt1 | contig 15975 bp, 14 predicted proteins | sample 7160131 | NCBI WGS metagenome assembly JABLTK01 (sample SAMN14651221, study PRJNA627086) | human gut metagenome | isolation source: feces | host: Homo sapiens
GGCCTGCATTTCAAGATTTCGATACAGCCGTAGTGTACCGGCACCATATGTTGTGCTTTTCATAAAAAGTACGGGTTTTTATTGCGCTCGCAGTTCCTTTATTGACATAATATCATTAACATAATTCCTAGTCATAATTTACAAAAATTTCGGATTCTCTAGTTTTTCCTTGAAATTTTCCGATGTTTGCGCTATAGTAACATCACTTCCTGCGAAACAGCAGGTAGAAATAATTTTGATCGCATAATTTCTTAAGAATTCTGAAAATGGCTTACAACGTTTGGTTTTTTCTTATTCTTAAAAATATGCGATTATGATTTTGATCGATTTCGGAAGGGCCTTCGCATGAGTGACATTATTATGCGATATGAGGATTACCTCATCCACACCAAACACGCATCTGACAACACCATCGCGTCCTATATGCGCGATCTGCGTCAGTATGCGTCATATCTCGGCTCTGAAGGTATCGATGTTCTGGACGCAGATCAGACAGTCGTATCCGGCTATATGGGCAGCATGAAGGCCGGCGGCAAGTCAGCCGCCACGATCTCCCGTGCGCTGGCCTCGATCAAAAGTCTGTACATATTCGCGATCCAGAATCACGAAATCGATGAAAACCCCATTCAGAATATTAAGGTAGACAAGGCCGAAAAGAAGCTGCCGCAGATCCTGACCGGAAAAGAGGTCGAGCTTCTTTTGCAGCAGCCAAAGGTTTCGGAAATGAAGGGCTGCCGGGATAAGGCCATGCTTGAAGTCCTGTACGCAACCGGCATCCGGGTCAGTGAGCTGATCGGTCTGAACATCGACGACGTCAGCCTTCCCGGAAGCTTCATTCGCTGTGAAAGCGGCGAGAAGGCACGTATCATTCCGATTTATCCGGAAGCGCTGCAGGCGCTGCATGAATACATCGAGACCGTCCGTCCCAAAATGATCGCCGTCCCGACCGAGCATTCGCTTTTCGTTAACGTATCCGGTGAGCGCATGAGCCGCCAGGGCTTCTGGAAGATCATCAAGTATTATCAGGAAAAAGCGCATATCGAGAAGGATATCACGCCGCATACGCTCCGCCACAGCTTTGCAGCGCATCTGCTTGAAAACGGCGCTGATCTGCGCTCCATCCAGCAGATGCTTGGCCACAGCGACATCTCCTCTACGCAGGTCTACACGCAGCTGGTCAAACAAAATCTGAAAGCGGTCTACAACAAATATCATCCAAAGGCATAGTTTTCCTTATCCCACGAGAACGGCATCTGATGTTTTATTTGAGAGAGGGGAATGACGGATGCCCTTTGGATGCTCTGGGATAAAAAACGGGTGCGCCGCTTTTGTGGCGCACCCAATTTTATTGTCCAGCCTTCAGTTGTCGATGCCTGTCATAGCCTGCAGGACCTCATACTGCTGCTCGTTCAGGCCCTTCTTCATGGAAAGCCCTTCCGTAATGTCGATATCGACCATCTGTCCGGCCTGTGCGCAGATCACGCGGTTTGTCTTTCCCTCTGCCAGTACCTTGACCGCCTGATAGCCCATACGGCTGGCCATGACGCGGTCACGCGCGGACGGCGTGCCGCCGCGCTGGATATGGCCGAGAATGGTCACACGCGGGTCAAGCCCAAGCTCCTCGTGGATGCCTTTGCCGATCTCGATCGCGCTGCCTGCGCCCTCGGCGACAATGATCATAAAATGTGTATTGCCAGCCAGACGCGCCTGCCGAATACGGTCAATGACATCACTATCGAAATCAAGTGGTTTTTCCGGAACCAGAACAGCCGTCGCGCCGGTCGCGAGGCCGACGTAAAGCGCCAGATGACCCGCGTTGCGGCCCATGACCTCAACGACAGAGCAGCGCTCGTGGGACTGCATCGTGTCGCGCAGGCGGTCGATGGCCTCAACAGCAGTGTTGGCCGCCGTATCGTAGCCGATGGTATAGTCTGTGCAGACAATGTCATTGTCGATCGTAGCCGGAACGCCTACAACCGAAACTCCCTGCTTTGCAAGCTCTACCAGGCCGCGGAACGAGCCGTCGCCGCCGATGGAGACGATCCCGTCCAGCCCAAGCAGCTTGCAGGTCGCAGCCGCCTTTTTCTGACCCTCGAGTGTGCGGAACTCATCGCTGCGCGCCGTATAGAGCATCGTGCCGCCGCGGTTGATGATATGCGCGACATTGCCGTTTTTCAGAACCATAAAATCGCCGTTGATCAGGCCATTATAACCGCGGCGGATGCCGACACACTCGATCCCCATATATGTGCACGCGCGCACAACAGAGCGGATGGCCGCATTCATGCCGGGAGCATCGCCGCCGGAGGTCAGAACACCGATTCGTTTGACTGCATTTGCCATACAGGTACTTCCTCTCAATTAAAATTGGTATCATCATACCCCAAAATAGCGCAAATGTAAACAGGCAATCGCGCAGAATCGGCGGAGTTCTGTGAAAAACCGTGTGTGCCCTTGTCAGCTAACGCAATCTTCAGGAAAAATTTATGTTTTCTCCGCCGCAGGTGTGTTATACTTATCATATATATACAAAGGAGGCGGGAGCTTGAACCAGACAGGAAGAATTCTGGAGGAAGTCAAAAAGGCAGTATGCGGAAAGGATCGCGTGCTGGTATGGGTGCTGACCGTGCTGCTTGCAAGAGGACACGTCTTACTGGAGGACATCCCCGGGGTCGGAAAAACGACCATGGCACTGGCCTTTTCCCGCGCGCTGGGGCTGGAATATGGCCGCGTCCAGTTTACGCCGGATGTGCTGCCGTCAGATATTACGGGCTATTCTGTCTACCAGAAGGAGACCGGCAAGCTGATCTATCAGCCGGGCGCGGTGCTCTGCAATCTGTTTCTGGCGGACGAGCTGAACCGTGCGACCTCGCGCACCCAGTCTGCGCTTCTGGAAGCCATGGAGGAAGGACAGGTCACGGTCGACGGCGTCAGTCACCCGATCCCGCAGCCGTTTATTGTCTTTGCCACGCAAAACCCGACCGGCGCTGCCGGCACGCAGCTGCTGCCGGATTCGCAGATGGATCGGTTTACCGTCCGTCTGTCCATCGGCTATCCTGCACCGGAGGACGAACGCAGCATGGTTCTCGCCCGGCAGGGCATCAATCCGCTGCAGACCGTCTGTCAGGTGCTTTCGCGGGAAGAATTGATCGCCATGCAGGACGAAGCCGCCTCCGTTTACATCAAGACTGAATTGATCGACTATATCGTCGCGCTGATCGGCGCTACGCGGAAGCACCCAATGATCCTGCGCGGTGCAAGCCCCCGCGCCACGCTCTCCCTGACCGCAATGGCAAAGGCAGTCGCCTACGTCCAGCGGCGGGATTATGTGGTGCCGAAGGACATTCAGGTGACGTTCCCGCAGGTCATTGCGCACCGGCTTCTGCTGGCCCCGGAGGCCGGAGCCCAGCAGATCACGCCGGAGCAGCTGCTCGACGAGATCCTGCGCCAGACCCCTGCGCCCAAGCTGTAAGCCATGGCGAAAAACCGTATCCTCTACGGGCTGTTTCTGCTTGCAGCCGTGATCTTTCACAGCTTTTATACCGGCTGGTTCTCGTTTTTCCTGCTGGTGTTTGCCGTGCTGCTGCCGGTTTTTTCGCTGCTCGTCAGCCTGCCCGCCATGCTCCGCGCGGCCTATGAAGCGGAGCTTCCGGTCCGCTGCTTCTGCGGACAAGCCGCACAGTATCAGCTCACTGCCCGTCATATGGCAAAGCTTCCGGTATCCCGCTGCCGCCTCCGCCTGACGGTAACTGACGCCGTGGGCGGCGAGGTGCGCCAGCAGAAGCTGGAGCTCGCCGGAACGCTCGGCTTCTCGCTGCGCATCGACACGCGCCATGCAGGCGTGCAGACCTTTCAGCTTGAAAAAGGCCGCGTGTGCGATGCGCTGGGGCTTTTCAGCCTGCCGCTGCGCCTGCCGGATGCCTGCTCCATTGCCGTCGAGCCAGAGCCGCAGGAACCGGCTGAACTGCCGAATCTCAGCCGCTTTCAGTACCGCTCCTACCATCCGAAGCCTGGCGGCGGCTTTTCCGAAATTCATGATCTGCGTGAATACCGCCCTGGCGACAGTCTGCACGAGATCCACTGGAAGCTGTCGGCCAAGACGGACAAGCTGATCGTCCGCGAGGCAGAGGAGCCGGATCTTGGTCTGATCGTGCTGAGCTTTGACTTTTCCGGCACCCGCGCGCAGCTGGACAGCACGCTGCGTCAGCTGCTGTGGCTGTCCGGCTGGCTGACCGACAGAGAAGTGGCCCACCAGATTGACTGGATCGAACCGGATTCGCTGGAGCCGCAGACAAAGTCCGTCAAAACACCGGATGATCTGCGGGAACTTTTGAAAACGCTTTTGCAGACCCACCTGACCGGCACTACGCCGTCGCTTGCGTCCAGAGCCTATCCGCACGCGGATTGGCGCTATCACGTACAGCCGGAGGAGCAGGAGGTACGGGCATGAAATCGTCAAAATACACGTTTTTTACGGCTCTGCTCTGCGCATCCGGTCTGTCTGTCGGGCTTTGCTTCTGCGTCATCACGTCGTTTTCTGTCCCGGCGGATAGACTTTCGCTGGTATGCGCGTGCATTCTGGCAGCGCTGTTCTTTTCTTCGCTGCTTCTACTGCCCAAAAGCTGGATCTGGCTGCTTGCCGTGGCCGCATTTGCAGGCGGCGGACTTTATATGCTTCGGGCGCAGCTTATCGAGAGCGCTTCTGCGCTTGTGTCCGCCGTTACCCAGCAGTACGCGGAGGCGATCTCCGGCATTCAGGCCGTCCAGCTGTCAGATACGGCCAACGCTGACGCAACGCTGGTTCTGATCCTGTTTGCTGCCCTCTATGCGCTTCTTTGCAGCTGGACGGTCATGCGCAGCGAAAGCCTGGTCTATCTGCTCATTCTGACGCTTCCGGTTCTGGCGCTGTGCCTGATCATTTTGCAGACGCCTCCGGCGGCCTGGGCCATTCTGCTCGTTGTGGGAGTCCTTGCGCTGCTGCTGCTGACGCAGCTGCTCCGTGCGCGGCAGGCAGGCGAGGGGAACCGGCTGGCTCTGCTGCTGGCCGCGCCGCTGGCGCTTTTGATCGGTTTGATCGCGCTCCTGTTCCCGGCGAATACTTACGATCGTGCGGAATGGTCTGACCGCCTGCAGGAAATGATCTCCACAACTGCCGACAAGCTGACGCTTTTCCGCCGCGACGCGCAGACCGGGCAGGTGAAATTCACCTCACCCATCAGCCCCAGCACGCTCGGCAGCTATCTCTGGGATTCCAGTGTCACGAGCGTCAATCTCAACCGCGTCGGGCCGCAGCTCCAATTTGGGCGCTCTGTCATGCGGGTAAAATCGGAGGTAAGCGGCCCAACGCATCTGCGCGGTGATTCCATGGCGGTCTATGAGGACAACCGGTGGAAGGCGCTTTCCGAATCGGACTATTCCGCCGCCTCCGGCGGGGAGAACGCACTGCTTGCGGGGGCAAGTCCGGTTTCCTATTGGCCTGATATGCAGATCGAGACGGATATGAAGTCCGGCATCTATTATACGCCGTATTATCCGCTCTTTTTGCCGGACGACGCGGAGGCCTACTTCGACGCATACTTCAAAAACCCGTCCCAGCAGACCTCCTATACCATCTCATATACAGCCGCGCACTTTGGAATGAACGATACTGACTATGACGCCTTCGTGCAGACAGTCTATACGCAGGTGCCGGATGAAACGCGTCAGGCACTGGCCGATATTCTGCCGCAGCTCGGCGTTCAGGCAGAAGACGATCCAAAGCAGATCGTCTCTGCGGTGCAGGCCTACGTAGCTGCCAGTGCCTCCTATGACCTGAATACGCCGTCCGTACCCAATGGAGAGGATTTCGTCTCCTGGTTCCTGCACGACAGCGACACCGGCTACTGCGTCCATTTTGCGACAGCAGCGGCAATTTTGCTGCGCTGTCTGGATGTCCCAGCGCGCTATGTGACCGGATATTCCACAACACTGACAGCAAACGAATGGACGACTGTGACATCAGACGACGCGCACGCATGGGTGGAGTATTATATTGACGGAATTGGCTGGTACGTTCTGGATCCCACGCCTGCAGCAGACACGCCCGCACAGACCGTGCCGGAAGAACCTGTTTCGGCCCCTTTGGAGCCAACAAACGATTCACAGGAGGATACGCCGCCCGCGGATGATGAACCGTCTACAGTTCCGGATACTCCTGTAGGAAATCAGGAAACCCCGCAGGAAAACAGTAAAAAGGCCGTTCCTATTCTGCATTTTATTTGGCCCGTACTGGTATTGGCCGCAGCGCTGTTTCTCTGGCGTGTGCTGCTGTTCAGCATCCGAAGAACAGCGATAGGGAAGGGATCGCCCAACCGCCGGGCAATCACGCTGTATCATCACATCTGCTGGCTTGCGCGGCAGACCAAAACAGAGGTTCCGGGCGAATTTCTGGAGGTCGCCGAGAAGGCAAGATTCAGCCATCATAAGCTGAACAGGGAAGACCTGCTTCCGCTGCAGGCGCACGCAGAGCAGCTGACGAAGCAGCTGCTTGCGGACAAGCGCTTCTGGAAACAGGCCCTGTATCGCGTGTTTTATGCTCTTGGATAAGCATTGGGAGGTTTTGAATGGACTATGCGGCAGCGAACCTGAAGGTCATGGGCAAACACTTTTCCGCATAGCCGCCGGTTCAGGCGATTTTTCCACGGCGAAGCTGGAACTCTGACGATGCAAGCCTTACGCCGGAATGGCGGATCTCATGCCACACAGTCTGCGTTTTGAAAAGCGCCAGTGTTTGCAGCGGCAGAAAGCACGCCATGAAAAGTGGATAGAGTAGAATCCCGCCGGTCAGCCTGACATCCATCCGTTTTTCCAGTGTCAGCGCTGCCGCAGCCACGGCAAGGCTGCCAGCATAAGCGGCGATCAGGCTGACCGGCAGGCTTTGCAGGGAGATGCTTCCTGCAAGGAACGCGGCAAGCGTAAAAAACGGGGCCAGCGCCTGCAAGAATGGAAATGCAAGCTGAAGCATCCCGTCCAGACAGTTCAGACAGGGTCGGCGCAGGAAATTCCGAAATAGCTTCGGCAGCGTCAGGCGCGACACCTGCATGATGCCGCTCATCCAACGTCTGCGCTGCACGAGCGAGGCGCGCCACGTGACCGGTTCTTCGTCGTATGTAACAGCAGTTTCACAATATCCGATCCGAACGCCGTTCGCCAGACAGGCCACATAAAGCTCAGCATCCTCCGTAAGTGTGCGGCAGGGGAAACCGCCCAGCTCCTTCAGCAGCTCGCAGCGAATGGCAAAGCCTGTTCCGATCACTCTCGCCGATAAGCCCAACGCCTCTCTGGCACGATTCAGAAAGCGATTCGCCGTGCAGAAATAGATCTCATAGCAGGCGCTGATTCCGGCCTGCGTCCGGTTCTTGGCAAGGATCCGGCTTTTGACGATTGCCGCGCGTGACAGCGCCTGGTTCATTTCGGACAAAAACGCAGGATCTGCTTCGTTATCAGCGTCAAAAACGCAGAATGCGTCATACGGACGCTGACTGTGCAGCAGCACGCTTGACGCATACTGCAGCGCGGCGCCTTTGGAGCGCACAGAAGCAGGCAGCTCCATGACCTCGGCTCCTGCACGCCGCGCCGCGTCTGCAGTGTGGTCGGTGCAGTTGTTCGGGAGCACCCAGATATCAAACAGCTCTGACGGGTAGCGCTGTGCGCGAAGACTTTCAATGATCCCGGCGATGCAGCTTTCCTCATTTCTGGCTGCAATCAGAATCGCAAATCGTCTTTGCTTGGGGGAGACAGGCAAGCTTTTCCGCCTGCACAGACCGAATACTGACACAACCAGAAAGTACATGGAAATCAGCTTGATCATCAGAAAAAACACATTCACTGCCGTGTTCATATTTTTCTCCTTTGTGATTTCTATGCTTCATAGTATATCACAGCAGTTTTTCCATGAACAAAAGCATCCGATTAAGCATTGCTTAAGATTCTATGAAGTCCACAAAACCGACAGGCAGAGCCACCGTATCAAGCCATCACAGCTGCTGCCATCAAATCAAGGGGAGGCTTGCCCGAAGCGCCCACAGTAAAAAAGTGGGGGCTTTGTTTTGACCGTGGTGAACGCAACAAAATAAAGATTTTGTTGCGTTATAGGCTTGGATGTGCTATACTATTTATATCAAAGCTGTTCCAAAGGAGTTTATATATGCAGCCGTATTCTGAATGTCCGCAGGTGCTGCGGGACTTTTTATCGTATCACGAATCCATCAAGGGGCAATCCAAGCGTACAGTCTCGGAATATCATCTGGATCTGCGCATGTTTCTTCGATTTCTGACACTGATGCGCAAAGAGCTTCCGTACAATACGCCGCTTGATGAGATCGACATCAAATGGATCGACACATCTGTTCTTGATACGGTAACATCCTCTGAGGTGTTTGATTTTCTGTCTTATCTCACAAACGATCGGCAGAACCGTGAAGGCCCGACTGATGTTGGAATCGCCGCTGCTTCCCGTGCGCGGAAGCTCTCTGCTATCAAGGCATTGTATAAATACCTGACGATCAGCACCAAGCAGATCCAGAATAACCCCGTCAAGGATATTGAATTCCCCAAAGTCCGACGCAGTCTGCCGAAATACCTGACATTGGAAGAATCTACCGCACTTTTGAAATCTGTCGATGGGCCGAACAAAAACCGGGATTTTGCGATCCTGATGCTGTTTCTGAACTGCGGCATCCGCCGCTCGGAGCTGGTCGGATTGAATCTCACAGATGTCTATGACGACCGCATCCGCGTCGTCGGCAAAGGCAACAAGGAAAGGATCGTCTACATGGGAACTTCCTGCCGGAAAGCCATCAACCGGTATCTGGAGGAACGGAACCAGATCGTGCTGACGGACAACAAGGCACTCTTTGGTTCGCGGGATAAAAACCGCATCAGCGTTTCCGCTGTCCATCGACTGGTTAAAAAACATCTGCTGGAATCCGGGCTTGACGCGTCGCAATTCTCCGCGCACAAGCTGCGGCACACAGCCGCTACACTGATGCTGGCGAACGGTGTTGACCTGAAAACGCTGCAGGAGGTTCTGGGACACGAAAATCTGAATACGACACAAATCTATACGCATATTGAAAACACAGACAAGAAAATTGCCGCAGAGGCCAATCCCCTTTCCAAGCTGAAACTGTAGAAATTGAAACGCAGGCAGTGCACAGCCGAAGCGATGTACTGCCTGCTCAGTTTGTTATTCGTTATTCTATATGTGCGAAGGTCGTTCCAAGGCTGGTATCAAATCCCAGTGCTTGATACATCGCCTCGTTGCATGGCGCACAGCATACGGTTAAGCTTGAGATACCATTTTCTCTGCACCAGTTTTGTGCTGCCTCTGCCAGCTTCCTCGCGATTCCCCTATTCCGGAATGCGGGTTCAATGTAAAAATCCTCAAACACGCCCACATTTGAACAGGAAAACGTCGAATAGGATACGGCGACGCTGCACATGCCCACAGTGCGATAGCCGCGCTTAGCCATGAAGAATGTGATTCTCCCCTCTCGAACGGCCTGCTGAAGCTGTTTCTGCTGGGATTTTGTAAGTGTTTCCTCGCCAATTTCACGTTTGAAGCCGTTTTCCAGCTTCAAAAGCTGCCAATCAACGGGGTCTTTCAGAATCTCCACGGTAAACGGCACAGTCTCCGCAGGCGGCAGAAGCATCAACGGCTCTCCCCACTCGTCCACGCCGTTTTCTACAAATCCGACACGCTTCCAGAACCGGAGACGGCGTTCGTCTCCGCCGTAATTCAGCTCCGCATAGCATGCGCCGCGTGCCTTTGCCCAGTCCAGAAGAACAGCAGCGCATGCTCGGCCTGTTCCATTGCCTCGGAATTCCGGGTAGACGCAGAATTCCATGATAAAGCACTTTCCATCCTCGGAAGTGAAAATCACCGGCAGCGCGAAGCCGATATCCCGACCATTTTGCTGAAAGAACAGGTAATGGCAATTGTCCTGCGGCCGGTCGTGAACGCGCTGAACCTGCGCACGGTATTCCGTATCGTTCAAAAAATGCGTAAGGTTTTCGTCGTTCGGGTCGGGAAAAATGTCCCGCTTGTGGTAGGTGTGAAGCTGCTCCCAAAAGGCCGCAGTATCGGCCTCGGTAACTGTCTCACGGATGATGATCTGGTTTTTCATGCTGTTTCCTCCAAAATTTGATTCGGAGGGTTAGGAAGCGTGAACCCTCCATACACGACTCAGTTTCATAAAAAACCACCCTTTCTGTTCCATATTTGCACGCAAATTGCCTGCTGCCGCTATTATAGCAGGAGATTTACCGTATTGCAAGAAATAGAAAAACCAGACAGCGCGCAGTCGTGCTGTCTGGTTTTACTTTACGATCAACCGCCCAGATAGGCTTTTTTGATGGAATCGCTTTCGAGAAGCTCCTTGCCGGAGCCGGAGAGTGTGATCTTGCCGGTTTCCAGAACGTAGGCGCGGTTCGCGACCTGCAGCGCCATCTGCGCGTTCTGCTCGACGAGCAGGATGGTCGCGCCGGCCTTGTGGAGTTCCCGGATAATGTCGAAGATCTGCTCGACCAGGATCGGGGCCAGACCCATAGACGGCTCGTCCAGCATCAGCAGCTTCGGTTCCGACATCATGGCACGGCCCATGGCAAGCATCTGCTGTTCGCCGCCGGAGAGCGTGCCGCTGATCTGCTTGCTGCGCTCCTTCAGACGTGGGAAAAGCTCATAAACATGCTCAAGATTGCCTTCAATAGAGCTGTTTGGGCGGGTATACGCGCCCATTTCGAGGTTTTCCTCGACAGTCATGTGCGCAAATACGCGACGTCCCTCCGGGCATTGCGCAAGGCCGAGCTGAACGATCTTGTTGGGAGCCATGGTATTGATCGGCGTACCCATAAATTCGATCGTACCGGTCTTTGCGCGAAGCAGGCCGGAAATCGTGTTCAGAACCGTGCTCTTACCAGCGCCGTTTGCGCCGATCAGCGTGACGATCTCGCCCTCGTTGACCTCAAGAGAAACGCCCTTGACTGCATGGATCGCGCCGTAGTAAACATGAAGATCATTGACGGAAAGCAGCATGTCTCAGCCCTCCTTCTTTTTGCCGAGGTACGCTTCGATAACGGCCGGATTGGCCTGAATATCGTTCGGCGTACCCTTCGCAATGATTTTACCGAAGTTCAGAACGCAGATGCCCTCGCAGATACCCATAACAAGGTTCATATCGTGCTCAATCAGCATAATGGCAATGCCAAAAGTGTCGCGGATCTTGACGATATTCTCCATAAGCTCACTTGTTTCGGACGGGTTCATACCGGCAGCAGGCTCGTCAAGCAGCAGCAGACACGGATTTGTCGCCAGCGCACGGACGATCTCCAGACGGCGCTGCGCGCCATACGGCAGGCTGCCCGCCAGATGATCTGCCACATTTTCCATATTGAAAATGCTCAGCAGCTCCAGCGCGCGCTCCTTTGCAATGCGTTCGCGTCTCCAATACTCCGGCAGGCGGAGAATGGCAGAAGCGGCGGAATACTTCATTTCATTGTTCAGGCCGATCAAAACGTTGTCCAGCACCGTCAGATTGCGGAACAGGCGGATATTCTGGAAGGTCCGGCCAATGCCCATGTGGTTGACCTCGACCGTGCTCTTTCCTTCTGTCGAAACGCCATCCAGAAGAATGGAGCCGCGGGTCGGCTTATAGACGTTGGTCAGAAGATTGAAAATCGTCGTTTTGCCTGCGCCGTTCGGGCCGATCAGGCCGGTGATCTCCGTGCGGCCGATGGCAAGGTTAAAGTCGGCGACAGCGGTCAGACCGCCGAAGTCAATGCCGAGGTGGCGCGTTTCCAGAATCGGAGGCTTGCCGATGTCACGTTCCGTCAGCAGGTTCGTATACGGCTGCGGAACAAGCTTGGGCTGCGGATTGACCCATTTGTTACTCATTGTCTGCCGCCTCCTTCTTTGGATTTTCTGCACGTCCGGTCAGCCGGTTCAAGAACGTCTCAAGACTGCGGGACAGCGAGAAATCGTAGCTGCCGAGCAATCCCTTCGGCCGGAAGATCATCATCACAACAAGCGCCAGCGAATACACGACCATGCGGTAATCCGAGAACGAACGCAGAAGCTCCGGCAGAATGGTAAGCACCGTCGCCGAGAGGATCGAGCCGAGCATGGAGCCCATGCCGCCGAGCACGACCATGACCAGAATTTCGATAGACTTCATAAACTTGAACGTCGACGGATACAGGGAGCCGATATAGCCCGCGTACAGGCAGCCCGCGATACCGGCCAGCATGGCAGAGACGACAAATGCAAATGTCTTATAATACGTCGTCTGCACGCCGACACTCTCAGAAGCAATCTCATCCTCACGGATAGACAGGATCGCGCGGCCATGGCGGGATTTCATGATCGTGTGGATGATATAGCAGGACACGACCACGCAGATAAACACCAGCGTAAACGAGGAATATTTCGGGATGCGCTTCAGGCCGGCAGCACCGTATGTAAAGTCCGTACCGATCACGGAGTCAATGTTCGTCAGGATGACGCGGATGATCTCGCCGAAGCCCAGCGTGATGATCGCCAGATAGTCACCGCGCAGGCGCAGCGCCGGGATGCCGATGAGAATGCCGAAGATACCGGCGACGACCGCGCTGATCAGCAGCGCCAGCAGGATGTACGGAACCGCAGCGCCTGTATTTCCGGATTTCAGAAGCTCCTGCACCGGGACGGCTTTCATGAAAATGCCGCCCGCATATGCACCAACTGCCATAAAGCCTGCATGCCCCAACGGAAGCTGGCCCAGATAGCCGGTCGCGACGTTCAGAGAGGTTGCAAGAATGATATTGATGCCAACAGTGATGAGAATGCCGCTCCAATAGTTGGTGATGGTTCCGTTCTGAATGAGGGTATACAGCACGAACCACAGTGCGAGGATCAGCACAAGATTGATCAGATACCGCAGCGGCATGGGAATGCGGATCGCAGATTGCGTTTTCTTCATAGTCCGTCTCCCCTTCCTTACACTTTTTCCGTCTGCGGACGGCCAAGAATACCGGTCGGCTTGACCAGCAGAACGACGATCAGAATGGCGAACACGACGCCGTCCTTCCAGATGGAAAGACCGACTGCAGAAACGATCGCTTCAAGCAGGCCGATGGCAAAGCCGCCGATCATCGCGCCGGGGATTGAGCCGATACCGCCGAGGACGGCGGCGACGAACGCTTTCAGGCCCAGCATGGAGCCCATTGTGGGCGATGCCTGCTGATAAGCGCACAGGTACAAAACAGAGCCGATACCAGCAAGGGCCGAGCCGATGGCAAACGTGAAGGAGATTGTTCTGTTCAGGCTGATGCCCATCAACTGTGCCGCGCCCATATCCTCGGACACAGCGCGCATAGCCTTACCGAGCTTTGTCTTCTGCACAACGACGGTCAGCGCCGCCATTGCAACGATGGTCACTACGATGGTCAGCAGCGCAGCGTTGCTGATCGTGACTGAGCCAAGCGAAATATTGCCCGGAACAATGGGATCCATGCTCTTCGTATCGGAGCCGAAGAGCAGCTGTGCGCCGTTTTCCAGAAGGAACGAGATACCGATCGCGGTAATGAGCAGGCTCAGTCTCGGCGCTTTGCGCAGCGGTGTGTAGGCGACCTTTTCAATCACAACGCCCAGGAGCGTGCTGGTAACGACCGCGATGACAACAGATACGATGGGATGCAGATGGAAGCTTGTCATGGCATAAAAGGCAGCGTATGCGCCGACCATGATGATATCGCCATGTGCGAAGTTCAAAAGCAGGATAATACCGTAGACCATGCTGTAGCCAAGTGCCACCAGCGCGTAGATCGAGCCTGTCTGGAGGCCGTTGAACAGCTGCGAGAGCAGCAGGGACAGGTTCATATTGATACCTCACTTTCCTTCTCTTTTGCGCCACGCCTGATGGCCGACGCCAAGTGCGCTTGGAATCGTCCATCCGGTGTCCGCTGCGGACAGGTACGGAGAAGACCTCCGTACCTGTCCGGCTGGTTCTTGCTTTATCCGTCAGGAACCGACAAATTCTTACTTATTATAACGCGTTTCTTCGCATGATGCAATGCGAATTGGAAGTTTTAGTACATTTCCTGATAGACCTCGTCGCCGCCGGTCAGCTCGATGATGGCAACGGGCTTGATGGGGTTGTTGTACTCGTCGAAGGAATAGGAACCGGTGATGCCCTCGGTGCCGTTCATGTTCTTGATGGCGTCGATGACAGCCTGCTTGTATTCGTCAGTGCCAGCGGTCAGGCCCTGCTCTTCGGCAGCCTTCAGACCCTCGCAGAGCAGCATGGCAGCGTCGTATGCCAGAGGCGCAAACATGTTGGGGATTTCGTCGACATTATAAGCAGCCTTGTAATCCTCTTCGAACTGCTTGACGGAATCCGTGCCGGGCGCGTAGCCAGAGCAGTAGACAGAACCCTCGAGATCTTCTGCGGAAGCGTAGTTCTTGACGGAACCGAAGCCGTCACCGCCCATGAAGACTGCGTCGCAGCCTGCCGCACGGGCCGCCGTGATGGCAAGACCGGCCTCAGCGTAGTAGATCGGAGCAAAAACGACGTCGGGATCAGCGGCTGCGATGTTGGTCATCTGGGCCTTGAAGTCCTTGTCGCCCTCGGCAAACGCCTCGGTGTCGACGACTTCCAGACCAAGCTCAGCAGCTTTTGCCACGAACGCGTTCATCAGGCCCTCGGAGTAGTCGTTACCGGTCTGATAGAAGACAGCAGCGGTCTTGGCACTCAGCTTTTCAACGGCGTAGTTTGCCATCTTTTCGCCCTGATAGGGGTCAATGAAGCAGGCGCGGAAAACGTTGGGGCGGACCTCGCTGTTCGGGTCAGCCGGGTCGATGACTGTGACACCGGTGGCAGTCGCGGAAGCGGTGACCTGCGGCATGTTGTCTTCGTAGGTCGCGTCAGCCAGCGCAATGGTCGTGCCGGTCAGCGTAGCACCGAAGACAGCGGTAATGCCGTTGTCACAAGCAAGGTTGTAAGCGTTGACAGCCTCAACGCCGTCGCCCTTGTCGTCGTATTCCAGAACCTTGACCTGCTTGCCGTTGATGCCGCCCTTGGCGTTCAGCTGGTTGATATAGAGCATTGCGCCGTCACGGACGGGCTGTCCATACTGGGCATAGTCGCCGGTCGTATTGCTGATGAGGGCGATGACAATCTCGCCGCCGTCAGAGGAGGCTGCGGTGGAAGCGTCGGTAGAGGGGGTATCGGTGGAAGTGGTCGCATCAGTGGTGGCGGACTTGGAGCCGCAGGCTGTCAGGCAGCCCAGCAGCATCACGACTGCCAGAACGAGGCTTACGAGTTTCATTGCTTTTTTCATTTTCATTTACCTCACTTTGTTCTTTTTGCTGTTTTTGTTATTCAAAAAGCGGTTCTGCAAAAAGCAGAACCGCTTTGAATGCCTGATTGATTCCGGCCCTCAGGCCGCTTCAGGGATCCGAATACTGTCGCTTTTTGCGTTTTTGAACTTGTTCATCATAATAAGCATTCCGTTTACAAGGCCCCATGCCAGTACCAGAAGTACCAGCAGGCCAATAATGGAGAAAACGCGAATGCAAATGGATACAAGCACCAGAATGGAAATAGAAAAGGACACTGCCAGAATGGCAGTGTCCTTGCAGACTGCGGCAGAATCGGCCGTGCATGCGGATGCTGCACAGCAGGTAGCCGGTGCGCAGCTGGACGCATCGGAACAAGCGGTATTCTGCTTTGCTGTAAACTGCATCATGTTGCGCACCTCCTTGAAATGATGGGCCCATTATACCCACATACTTTAGCGATGTCAAGTACTGAAATATGAAAAATGCCTTAAAATTCGCATTTTCTTTTGTGGAACTTTCACAAGATCAAATCTTGATTCCTGACAAGTGCCCATGTGCGGAAAACAGATGTATGCAATTTAAGCGATTTGACCGGCTACTCGTTCATTCTGAACGCTTTA
>JABLTK010155760.1_pt1 | contig 15970 bp, 14 predicted proteins | sample 7160131 | NCBI WGS metagenome assembly JABLTK01 (sample SAMN14651221, study PRJNA627086) | human gut metagenome | isolation source: feces | host: Homo sapiens
AAATTTGATGAATATCCAGAAATTAAAAAAGCACATGAAACTTATGAAAAAATGTCTAATGGTTCATATAAGGCTGAACAGAAATATAATAAGATTGATATTTATGGAGCAAATAAAAGATGTTGATGATTAAATTTAAATTTGATGAATATCCAGAAATTAAAGCAAAACACGAAGTGTTTGCAAAATTGGAAAAAGATGCTTATTCAGCTGAAATTGAATATGAGGAAAGAGGAGATGAAGCACTTTCTGAAAAGTGGAGTGATTTGCTTGATAAGCTTGAAAAGTTTAATAACTCTGAATATGCTTTTGCAATTTTCAATACATTTGCAAAACAAAATCCAAAACTATTGGTTATGGGTGGAAAAAAAACTGTTTGGAAAGATGTTTTTGGCTTAGATTTTGAAGCTTTATCTGATGATGAAAAATCAGAATTGATACCTATTTGTGAAGGTGGTGGGGCTTATAGGCTTACAAAGGAACATTATGAAGAAGTTGAAATTGATAATGTCACTTTGAAAGAAAGAAAAACCAAAAGACGCCTTAGCGATGAAGATTTATGTAAATAACACATTAGAAATAAAGAGAAAAGTAATGTTTAAATTTGATGAATATCCAGAAATAAAAAAGGCTCATAAAATGAGTGAGGACTTTAATATGCGTACTTATAAGAAAGAATTTGCATATGAAAGAACCAATAACAGTGGCGCAAAAACTAAATGGGCTGAATCAATTAGAGATGAGGCAAGTTTTAATGAACAGATTTATGCAAATATTGTGTTTGAAACATTCTCAAAAATTAAGCCTGTTTTAACAGTTGTAAAGACTGGTGAAAAAGTTGCATGGAATAAATGTTATGCTGAAGCTTTTGAAAAGTTAGACAAAAATCAAAGAAAAACTTTGTTTATGTTAATTGAGGATGAATATCCATATCGCTTGCCAGACGAATATTATGACGAGAGAGATTGGTACGAAGAAAGTAAAAATCTCAAAGCGGTGCAAAAGAAATGAAAATTGATAAAAACTTGAACTTGCATCATTTCAAAGATGTTTTGAATGATACATTATTGAAGCCTGCTGGCTTTTCTCGCTCGGGAGAAAAGTTTCAGAGGATTGAAAAATCAATTTTAATATATGATGAAGCCTTTTTCAGAGAGATGAACGACGGTTTGGTTGATGTTGTAACATGCATGTGTTACAAAGACCGTGGTGAATTTTTCATGCAGGTTGGATATATTGTTTTTGTTCCAGAAGTGGCTTCTGAAAATTTGAAAGATGATGTACAGTTCAATCCAAATGAATGTTTAAATTTGCCGGGCGTTGCAATTGATACAAGGTCAGTTTCAGGCAAAAAGATGAGAACTTATAATCTTTCAAAAGAACCAGAAAAAAGTATAAAAGAGGTTTCAACTGCTCTTTCAAAGATAGTTTTGCCAGAGTTTGACAGGCTTACAAGTCGCGAAAAACTTGTCAAATATCTTGAAAAGCATAAAAATCAAGAATACACGCTTTGCAAATTGTATTATGTTACAGGACAACTTGAAAAGGCTTCAAAAATTCTGAATAAAGAGTTGAAAGGATATGTAAAAAAGTTCGGCGCTGGTGCCTTGTGGGCGAGAAACAGTGTTCCTCATATTATATTTGAAATGCAAAAAATGGGGATAAAACCAGATAATGGCTTGCTGAAAAAATATAAGAAATATTGCGAAAAATCTTTTAAAGATGCATCATATACAGTAAAAGAATTGCAAAAACGTTTGCCAGATGTGTACAATGTATATCTTTTTGCAGAAAAAGAAATCAAAGAAAGTAAAAATCTCAAAGCGGGGCAAAAGAAATGAAAGTTGTTTGTTTGAAATTTGATAAATTTCCAGTGCTAGAAAGCATGCATGACAAATTTGCTTTGCTTGAAAAAGAGGTATATACTTTGGTGTTCAATATGAAAAAACTTTGGACAATGCGTTGCTTGAAAAATCAAAAGTGCTCACAAATAAACTTGATGCATTTTGTGAGCATGAATATTCAAAAGCGGTTTTTGATGTTTTCTCTAAAATTGCACCAAAAATTGTAAAAATGGACGGAGAACATTACGATTGGAGCCAAGTTTTCGGCTCTGATTATTTTGCGTTGTCCGGCCAACAAAAAAGCGATTTGGTTTCGTTGATAGAAGGTGGCGGGGCATATCGCCTTTTTGCTGAATATTATGAAGAAATCGAGATTGACAATGTGTCTTTAAAAAACCACAAAACCAACCGCAAATTGAAGGATAGCGCTTGTTTTAATGTTGGCGGATATTGACTTTTCTTTTTTGTGTGATATAATTTTATCAGAGAGGAAAAGTTAAATGGAATTTAAAATTACACGCATTGAAGATTTGCGTTTTCATGATTATATGAACGAGATAACTCGCTATGAGCAAGTTTTAAGAAAGCGCCCAGACCTTGCATGCAAAAAACGTATTCAAGACGAAATAAACGAGCAAAGACAAATGCTTGAAAAATATTCGCTCGATGCCGACGAATGCGAAGATATTGATGCTTTGTGGGAAAGTTTCGAAGAGTTTGAAAGCGAAAAAATTGATGAATATTATAATGAAATGACATCATATTTCAAAACTCTTTATGCAATTTTCGAAAACCAAACCGCAAGAGAAACAAGACGCCTTGATTTTGACAGATATCCAAAAATCAAAGAGATGAATTGGGCTGTGAATGTGATGAAACATTGCAAAGGCAATTCATATCAAAATCTTGTTGATTCTGGCTCAAAGTTTGTTCAGCCACCAGTTGAGTTTCCTGGAATTTTGGAAAGAACAACCGCTTCGGAAGTTTTGAATCTTGAATATCAAGACATGATAGATTTCTGCCAGGCTGTGCGCACTGCATGGAATGACCGTTTAAACGAAGAACAAGCAGAGTTCCGCCGTGCTCATTCAGCAGAAACTGAAGAAGAAAGTGCAAAATAAATAGTGCCACAAAGGTGGCAAATGCAGACATAGTTTAGTGGTAAAATAAGTGCTTCCCAAGCACCTGTCGAGGGTTCGATTCACTCTGTCTGCTCCAAGTAGCAATGCAGAAAACTCCACATTTGTGGAGTTTTCTTTTTGCCAGTGAAAAGGTAATAGTGAAGAGGTAATGGGATTGAAAAATGCATTGCTACACTTCATCACTTTGCCAAGCCCAAACATAGATAAAACCAAAGAATATAACAATCACATTTTTTGGTCTTTTGATTTGAAAAACTATCGAAAGTCAAATTGGTGGATTAAAACTGCAAACACACCAATTAAAGACAAAATCACAATCAGAACCGCAAACACAGTAAAAAAATTGCTTGAACTTTGCCAAAAATAAACATCAGTCAATTGCTGATGTTTTTTGTTTTATATAGAAAAATTCAGCAAAGAATGGATGAACTTTGAGTAATTTTTCAGTTGTGTTTGTTTGCACTTTAATGTATAATATTGCCGAGGATTTCAAATGAAAAAGTTTTTGTGTTATTGCTTCTCGCTTATGCTTTTGCTTGGTGCAGTTTTAACTGTGCCTTTTTCCGAACTTAAAAGTGCAAGTGCAGAAGAATATGTTTCGCTTTACAGCAAGACAAACGCTCCGCTGTTTTATGGTGTGACCGGAATAAAAATTGATAAAAATGTGGCAACAACTTTCAGCGAAAAGGATAGCCGTTTCCGTATTTTTGCAAAAGACTTTGAAGATGGCGACCTTTCACATAAAATTGTTTGCTATTTTAACAATGTTCAAAGCACTATTGCAGGGAACTATGAACTGAAATATCGTGTTACAGATTCGCATGGCAACAAGTCGGAACTCACTGTTCCAGTAACCATTCAAGACAAAGAAGAGGGTGAATGTATTGTTGAACAAACAGTTTATGCAATCCCATCAATGCAAAACATGAAAAATGTTGGAACCGAGCGTTGCAACACTGGTGACCGCCAGATTTTGGGAATCTTTTTGCCCGAAAATCAAAGTTTTCAAGCAAAGATGCTTGAAGGACGCCAAGATTTGCAAATCACATTTTTCACAAACACTCGTGCAAAGAACAGTTTTACAAGCATAAAATGCAACAGTTCAGAATATCAAACAATTTCAAACACTTTGAAAAATGGAACTATGCCGGGTGCTGTTCCACTTGTGACTTCGCCACGCCTTTCTGAAGCAAACGTGATTGACCGAACATTCAAAATTGAACTGAAATATAACACCGATGTGAAGGCTCTTGACTATTATCACTATAAAGACAATGAAGAGCAGTTCAATGCAAACTGGAAAATTTCAGAAAACGAGTTTGGCGTTGTTGACGGCGAGGCAATTTTGTGCGTTGTGCCATTTGCAGACGTTGATAAACTCAGTGGCTACACCGCAAGTGGATATAACAATCCTTTTGATTCTATTGATGCGTTTTTAGAATATTATTTGGAAGTTGTGAATCGCTATGACAAGATGATTGGGCTTGAATTTGATGCTAAAAACGCCTATGACCAGAACTATCGAACAAAATATACCGCGGTTGCGGATGCAGCAATGGCGGGCATTGGAGCCTATTATAACGGAAACTTTATTGCAGTTTGCAGTTCAACAATTTCTGCAATTTTCCAATATGGATGGGGAACTCTTCACGAAATTGCCCACGGCTATCAAGGCACACTTGGAAAGGGTATGTTCTTGAACGAAACTGGAAACAACATTCTTGCACACTATATTCAAACCGACCGCACGCTTTATAAAAAGAACGACAGTTATATTGGAAACCTTGAAAACTGCGAACAAAATTTGAACAACAGCCGAATAAACAAAGTTTCTGCTGGGCAAACAATTTTCAACAATGACAGCGGAACCTATACAAACACTTCTGAAAAATTATATTCAATTGTAAACATGCTTGACGCGTTCGAAGGAACAGTAACCTATGGAAAACTTTTCAGTTTCTATCGCAAACTTGCAAGCGAACAAAATGTTTCGTCTTTAACCGTTGCCGATGTTTATGCAAAGTTTTTTGCATGGGAATATAATGTGAATATTGTTCCATATTTAAAACAATGGACAATGCCGGTTTCAGAAAACGTTGAAAAAGAAATCACAGACAAAGGTCTTTCGGCAGTTTCAATTCTTGCAGACAGTCTTTTGGATGAAACCCTTGAAACAGTGATGACAGAGGAAAACTTGAACCTTAAATATGGGCTTGTGAAAGAAGAGGTTTTGCAAAAATATGCGTCTTCATGCAGTTTGAAAATCAATTTTGAAATTGATAATATTTCAAAAATTCGCGGAAAGAGTGTTGCACTTGCATATCATGGCAATGTTGTGAAAATTGCAAAAATTTTGAAAAATCAAATTTCTTTCACAGACCTTGAAATTGGAACCTATGAAATAAAGTTGCCTGTGGACTTCCGGTTTGACAACAAGTTTTGCACAGTGACTCTTAAAGAGGGTGAAAATGAAATTTCATGTTCATTTGATGCTTTCACAAAAACCGACTATCAAACACACCTTGTAACTTTGAATATCTATGGTATTTATGGAACCATTGGTTATTCTTTGAAATTTACAGATGGCTATAAGTCTGCAACAGTATCGCTTGGTGGTGCAGACCTTGGAAACCGCAACAGCACATGGGCTTCCCAGCCAAGCACAGTTTTTGTTTCGGTTATGATTTGTGACAAAAACGGAACCGAAGTTCAAAAACTTGAAGTTAGAGGAAATCAATATTTTTCAGATTTGACACTTGCAAATTCAATAATAGAAATTGGTGTTGGATATAAAATAACAATATATTCTGAAAAGCCAAATCTTGTTGGGGTTGTTTCACAAATCACAGGAAACAGAATGCAAGAATATAACTATTCATCTTCAAAAACTATCGAATATGAAATCACAGAAAATGGGCTTAAACTTTTGTCGGTTGAAAACTTTAATGAGAAGCAAGTTCTTTATGAAAACGCAAAATCAAGAATGATTGACATTATCAAAAACTATAAAGAAAGTGTAACAGATGCAGAAATTGAAAACAAGCGCATCAACACAAACACCAAGGCAAAAGTGATAGAAGCATTTGAAAATTTGAATGCAGAAGACCAAGCAGAATATGTAGCCTTCATTGAAAGAATAAAGCGTGGAGGGCTTCCAACAATTGTTTCTGAAAAGGAAAAATATTCGTTCAATAAAGGTGAAAGCATAGACCTATACTCGCTTATAAAAATCACCGATAACGAAGATTTTGCAATTGAAAGCAACAGTGAAAATGTTTCAGTGATAACCGAACTTGACGCTTCGGTTGCTGGCAAATATAAGGTTCTTTATTCGGTTAAAGATTCAGACGGGAACAAAGTTTTGAAAACAATTTCTGTTGAAATTATAGATAAAACACAAGAAAATCCAAACACTTTGATTGTTGCAGTTATCATTGCATCACTACTTGTAATTTTGTTTGTTTCGGCAATTGTTCTTTTGAAAGTGCTCAAAAAACGCGAAACAAAATAATATTTCATCAAATAGATGTAAAAATTGCGGTAAATTGGAACATTTTATGCAAAAACAACATGATTATTTATGAAAAACTGCAAAATATAGATTGTTATATGATAAAAAATAAGTAAAAAACAATAAAATGCACGCAAATATATGCCTTGTAAATTTGCGTGCATTTATTTTTTCAGTGTGATATAATGAAAAAGAGGAGAAATGAAAATGCGAAACAGAGTTGAAAATGTTGTTGAATATTATGTTCTTTGCAACACGCTTAAAGATGTTGTTCGAACTGGTTGGCACTGCTGGCATGTTAAAAGAGAACGTCTTGAAAGCATTGCTGAACATATCTATGGTGTGCAAATGCTTGCAATTGCAATGTGGTCGGAATTTGGTTATGATGTTGATTTGAGAAAAGTTTTAACAATGCTTGCTGTTCATGAAACCGAAGAAATTTTCATTGGCGATTTGACTCCTTTTGAAATTTCAAAAGAAGAGAAAAATAAACTTGGGCACAAGTCGGTTGAAAAGATGTTTGCAAAAGTTCTTGATGCCAAAGAAATTAAAGATTTGATTTTTGAGTTTGATGAAAGAAAAACCAAAGAAGCATATTTTGCATATCAGTGCGACAAACTCGAATGTGATTTGCAGTGCAAACTCTATGACGAGGAGGGTTGCGTTGACCTTTCGGGCCAAGAAGGAAATTATATTCTTGAAAACAAAGATGTTCGCCAGCTTCTTGACAAGGGTTTGAGTTGGTCGGAAATGTGGATTAGATACAATCAAAAAGTTCAAAACTATGACGATAATTTCATGGCTGTTTCAGAATATGCCTTTAATCATAAAATCAAAGAAAAGGGGAAAAAAGAATGAACACAAAAGAATATCTTGGAAAAATTGTAACCGTAAAAATAGATAGACCGCTTGGCTCAATTCATCCTAAGCATGGCTTTGTTTATCCTGTTAACTATGGCTATATTCCAAACACTGTTTCAGGTGACGGAGAAGAACTTGACGCCTATGTCCTTGGCGAACACAAACCACTCGACGAATTTACTGGAAGGGTGATCGCAATCATTCACCGCACTAATGATGATGACGACAAACTTGTTGTTATGAAAGATGGAAAAAACTATTCAGACGAGCAGGTTCGTGCACTTACAGAGTTTCAAGAACAGTATTTTGAAAGTGTGATTATAAGATAATATGATTGAATTATTTTGGCATGAAGCCCCAATTCCCAAAGATATGCATGTCAGCCAAGTGTATGGTATTCCTTTCACATCAGACGGAAGAGTGCTGATGAAAGTTGACCATATAAATGGGAAAAGATATTTTTCTCTTGTGGGCGGAACGGTTGGAAAGTTTGATAAAAACCAAATTGCAACACTTTGCCGAGAGTTTAAAGAAGAAGTGAACACAACAATTTTTTCTCCGATTTATCTTGGTTATCAAGAGGTTCGTGGCGATGGTGACTGTGCACCATATGCACAAGTTCGCATGGCGTGCAGAGTTGATAAAATTGGTGAAAGATTGCTGGACCCAGACAATGGGAAAACATATGAAAGAGTGTTGGTTAGCCCTGAAAAAGCAAAAGTTCTTCTTTCATGGGGAGATATTGGAAATCGCATTATTGAAAAAGCAACAGAAGTTGCAAAAAACGAATATAAAATCACTGTCAATGAAACAGATAACGAAGAATGGGTTTAGCATGATTAAAAAGGAAAGGGGAACCTTTCTTTTTTTTTGCTTAAAAATCTAAATATTTTTATTTTTTAAATAAAAAACACACAAATTTGCTGAACACTTGCAAAAACAAGTGAAAATGTGGTATCATTTTTTGCATAGGAGAATGCTATGTATAATTTTAAAGAAATTGAAGAAAAGTGGCAGAAAAAGTGGGAAAACGAGCCTGCTTTCAAAGCTGTTGATTTTGACAAGACAAGAGAAAAGTTCTATGTTCTTTATGAGTTCCCTAACGTGAGTGGAAAATCTCTTCACATGGGACATTTGAAAGGAACTGTTCCTGCTGATGCTCTTGCAAGATATAAACGTTTCAAAGGATATAACGTTTTGTTCCCAGTTGGTGGCGATGCGTTTGGTCTTCCTGCTGAAAACGCTGCAATCAAATATGGAACCAATCCAAAAGATTTTGTTAAAAATGGTTTCGAGGTTATCATAAACCAGTTCAAAAAACTTGGACTTTCTTTTGATTATAGTAGAAGTTTTTGCACAAGTGACCCAGAATATTATAAGTGGACACAATGGATTTTCTTGCAACTTTTGAAAAATGGCAAAGCATATAAACAAAAAGGAACCGTAAACTATTGCGAACATTGCCAAACTGTTTTGTCAAATGAAGACAGCCAAGGTGGAAAGTGTGACCGTTGTGGAAATGATGTTGTTCAAGTGAACCGAGATGTTTGGTTCTTGAAAATGAAAGAATATGCCAACAAACTTCTTGGAAATGTAGACCGCATTCAAATGGCAGACTATCTCAAAGAGGCTCAACGCAACTGGATTGGAAAAAGTGAAGGCGTTGAAGTTAAATTTGAAATTCAAGACGAAAACGCAAAACACGTTGGCGAAGTGAAGATTTTCACAACCTGCATTGAAACAATCTATGGTGTAACTTTTGTTTCGCTTGCACCAGAAAATGAACTTGTTGAAAAACTTGCTCCATACATCAAAAACATGAATGAGGTTCGTGAATATCAAAGAAAAACCGCTCTTCGCAGTGAGTTTGACCGAAAGAGCAATGTGAAAGACAAAACTGGTTGTTTGCTTGAAGGCATCAAAGCAATAAACCCTGTAAATGGCAACAGAGTTAGTCTTTATCTTGCAGATTTCGTTTTGAATGGCTATGGAACTGGCGCAGTTATGGCTGTTCCAACACATGACCAACGTGACTTTGAGTTTGCTGAAAAGTTCAACATTCCAATGATTCAAGTTATCGAGGGTGACGTTTCATCTTGTGCTGTTGAAAAAACCGAATATCTTGCAAAGAACAGCAAAATGATGAACTCTGGCGAGTTTTCTGGCATGAACGTTAAAGATGCAAAACCAAAAATGGCAGACATGATTGTGAAAAACGGCTGGGGAACAAAAGTTGTGAACTATTCACTTAAAGATTGGCCTTTCAATCGTCAACGCTATTGGGGAGAACCATTCCCAGTTGTATTCTGTGATCACTGTGGAATTGTTCCTCTTGATGAAAAAGATTTGCCTTTGCGCCTTCCTGAAACAAACGACTATATGCCAAACGCAAATGGTGACAGCCCTCTTTCAAAAATTGATAGTTTTGTTCACACAAAATGTCCAAAGTGCGGAAGAGATGCACGCCGTGAAACCGACACAATGCCAAACTGGGCTGGTTCAAGTTGGTATTGGCTTCGTTTCTGTGATCCACACAACGACAAGGCTTTGGCAGACTTTGACAAACTCAAATATTGGGGCAGTGTAGACGTTTACACCGGCGGAACCGAACATATCACAAGACATGTTCTTTATGCGTTCTTCTGGCAAAACTTCCTTTATGACATTGGTGTTGTTCCAACTCGTGACCCATTCATCAGAAAAATGGGAAGTGGCCTTATTTTGGACAGCGAAGGAAAGAAGATGAGCAAATCTTCAATCAATGGCGTTTTTCCACAAGAGGTTATCGACAAATATGGTGTTGATGTTGCAAGAATGCACCTTCACTTCTTGGCTGGCTATGAAGACAGTTGTATGTGGACATACAATGGAATCGACGGAATTGTAAATTTCCTTGACAAAGTTTGGAAACTTCAAGACATTGTGAAAGCAGAGGGCGTTTCAAAAGAACATGAAGTTGAACTTAATGCTCTTATAAAGAAAGTTTCTCAGGACTACGAGAATTTGAAACTTAACACCGCAACTGCTGCATGCATGACATTTATAAAGAAAATCAGAGAAGATGGATTCATTACGAAAGATGAACTTAAAGCCTTCTTGATTGTTTTAAACCCACTTGCACCACATGTTACAAGTGAAGTGTTTGAAAGAGTGTTTAGTAAAAATATTCTTTTAGAAAAGTGGCCAGAATTTGACGAAAGAAAAACCACTCGTGACGAGATTGAAATCCCTGTTCAAGTGAACGGAAAACTTCGCACAACAATTATGGTTTCAAAAACAATTTCTCAAACCGACATTGTTGAAAAAATCATGGCAGAAAATAAACTTGCAATTGATTTTAAAGCAGTGAAAAAGACAATCTATGTTCCGGGCAGAATTGTGAATTTTATTGTTTAACTAAACATATAAAGCAAATGAAAAAGCACTCACAAATGTGGGTGCTTTTTCAAAGAGAAAAACAATGAAAAATGAGTGGGGAACTAGCCTTTAAGGTTGATGATTGTTGTTGCAAGGCTCAAATACATTGCAAACAACAACCAAAGAGAATATGCGGTAAAAATAATGCCAGAAGCAAGGTTTGCTTTATAATAGCGATAGGTTACAATAATGGCGGTGATAAGTACAAATGCAAGCCAAACTGTTGCAAAAATCATCATGTTAAGTCTGAAAAAGAACATGCTCCAAAACAGGTTGAAGAATAAATGAATGCCATAAAACACAAGGTCGGTTATGCGTTGTTTTTTGTCTTTAACAGAGAAATATGCCAAATAGGCAGCAATGCCAATTGCAATGTAAAAGATGCTCCACATAACTGGAAACAACCAATCTGGTGGATAGGCAGGTGGCTTTTCAAGCCCATCTTGCATTCGTCCACCAAGAAGCGCGGCAAGCCCACCAACAACCAAAGTTGAACCAATCAAAATGATAGCACCAACGGCGTGGCACACTTTGTCATTTTTGGTTTTTGGTTTGCTAATTTGAGTGTTGTTACTTTTTGATTGTTCTTTTTGCTCGTTTTTTTGAGAAGCATTATTTTGTGTTTCGCTTTCTGTTTTGCTTTGATTGTCTTGATTTTTGTTTTTAATCTCGCCGAGTTTTACAGTTTCTTTGTTTGTTTTTGTGTTGGTTTCGGTTTTAACATTTGCTTTTTCCGAGGCGCTTTTGTTTGCAATTCCTTTTTGTGATGCAATGTTTTTGTTTCTTTTATTTTGATAATTTTGATATGATTTGTTTGCCATTTTTCATCTCCAAAAATCATTATAACCAACCAAAAGAAAAATATACACAAAAAAGAAAAACCGCAAAATTGCGGTTTTAAAAGTGAAAAATAGTGTGCAAAATGCCATTTTTAGTTAAATTCTTCAATATTTGTTCTTTCAAACAATGCATCAAGTGCTTTCTTGGTGTCTTTTTTGTGTGCAATAATATCGGCAACTGTTTGGGTGATTGGAAGTTCAACATCATACTGTTTTGCCATTTTTAAAAGTGCATATGAGGTTTGAACGCCTTCGGCAAGTTTGTCGAAATATTCATGTTTAACAAACTTTTCACCAAACATGCGATTGTGCGAATGCAAAGAGAAAAGTGTTGCTTCATAGTCACCAAGGTGGCAAAGCCCATAGGCTGAAAGTTCGTTTCCGCCAGCAGCACGAATAAGTCTTGCAATTTCTCTTGTGCCACGAGCCATAAGTGCACCTTTAAGTGAAGTCATGTTTTCGCCGTCAAGCATTCCGGCGGCAATGCCCATAACATTTTTTGCAGCAGCACCAATTTCGGTTCCAATCATGTCATGTCCTTGATAGTAACGAATAAGAGGTGAACGAAGGTCTTTTGCAAACTTTTCGCTGAGGTCTGGATTATAAGAGTCAATAATCATCATGCTTGGAACACCGCGAACGAAGTCTTGAATGTGTCCTGGGCCAACCCAAACGGCAATGTTATTTTTGTCAACGCCACTGTCAATCATGACTTGTGAAAGGCGCTTTCCAGTTGTCTCTTCAATTCCTTTCATGCAAAGGATATATTTTTTGTTTTTGTATCCGTCAATTTTGCTTACGTTTTCCATAAGCGAGCGAAGGTTTTGTGCGCTAATAGAAATGATAATGTTGTCGTTTTTGTTCACGGCTTCTTCAAGATTGTTTGTTGTTACAATAGAGTCGGGAAAGGTTACATAGTTGTTCACTCTTGTTGCAAAAAAGTTTACAACATATGGGTCGGTTGCAAGACCCCAAGAAGTAACTTTGTGTCCAAATTTGTCAAGATACCAGGCAATGCAACTGCCCCATCTGCCACAACCTAAAACTGTATAATTCATGTTTTTTCTCCTTTAATATGTAAAATTGTAACATAGTTTCGGCGTGTAAGTAAAATGATTTTTGAAATTAGGTTTGACATTAAACAAAGTTTATTGTATAGTTATAAAAGAAATATAAACAAAAGTGAGAAAAATAAATGATACTTGTAAATAATGTACGACTTCAATTTGGTGGCAGAGTGCTTTTTGATGAAGTAAACTTGAAGTTCACAAAGGGCAATTGCTATGGAATTATTGGCGCAAATGGTGCTGGAAAGTCAACATTTCTGAAACTTTTGTCGGGCGAGATTGAACCATCTTCTGGTGAAGTTTTGATCAGCAAAGGCGAAAGAATGAGCGTTTTGAGCCAGAACCAAAATGCCTATGATAACTATACCGTTCTTGACACTGTAATGCATGGTCATGAAAGACTTATGCAAATCATGAAAGAGAAAGATGAACTTTATGCAAAACCAGATTTCAGCGAAGCCGACGGAATCCGTGCGGGTGAACTTGAAAACGAGTTCATGGAACTTAATGGTTGGGAAGCAGAGGGCGAGGCTCAAACTCTTCTTCAAGACCTTGGAATTTCAACCGACTTTTTTGGTGTTTTAATGAAAGATATGGAGCCAAAAGCAAAAGTCAAAGTTCTTTTGGCAAAAGCACTTTTCATGAATCCAGACATCTTGATTTTGGACGAACCAACAAATAACCTTGACGCAATGACAGTAAACTGGCTTGAAAACTTCCTTCTTGATTTCCCAAACACTGTTATTGTTGTTTCGCACAACCGTTATTTTTTGAACAAAATTTGCACACACATTTGCGATGTAGACTATGGCAAAATCAACATGTATCTTGGAAACTATGATTTCTGGTATGAGACATCACAACTTCTTGCTCGTCAAGCAAAAGAACAAAACAAAAAGGCAGAGCAAAGAGCAAAAGAACTTCAAGATTTCATTGCGCGTTTCTCTGCAAATGCTTCAAAAAGCAAGCAGGCAACCAGCCGTAAGAAAGAACTTGAACGTCTTGAATTTGTAGACATTAAACCATCTTCAAGAAAATATCCATATATCGACTTCCGCCCAACACGCGAGGTTGGAAACGAAGTTTTGAAAGTTGAAAAACTCACAAAGAAAGGATTTTTCGAAAATGTGTCTTTCACTGTAAACAAGCAAGATAAAATTGCTTTCCTTTGCGACAAGGCAAACGTTATCACAATGCTTTTCAAAATCCTTGTTGGAGAAGAACAACCAGACAGTGGAACAGTGAAATGGGGCGCAACAACATCGGTTTCATATCTTCCAGAAAACAATGAAGAATATTTCAAAGATTGCGACTTGTCTCTTGTTGACTGGCTTGCTCAATATTCAACCGAAAAAGATGAAACTTTTATTCGTTCTTGGCTTGGAAGAATGCTCTTTACTGGTGAAGAAGGAATGAAAAAAGCAAAAGTTTTGTCTGGTGGCGAAAAAGTTCGTTGCATGCTTGCGCGTGCAATGCTCAAAGCCGGAAATGTTCTCATTTTGGATGAGCCAACAAACCACCTTGATCTTGAAAGCATCACTGCGCTCAACAAAGGAATGATAAACTATCGTTCACCAATGCTTTTCACCTCGCAAGACCATGAAATTTTGCAAACTGTTGCAAACCGAATCATTGTTATTGATGGCACAAAAGTATACGACAAAGAAACAACCTATGATGATTATCTTGGAATAAAATAAAGCAAAGAAAAAGCCACTTGAATGTGGCTTTTTTATTTTGAAAAAATAATATTTTAAGAGTGTGAAAAATTTTAATAAAAATCTAAATGAAATGCTTTATCTATTGCATTTCGCAATTGCTTTTATATTCGTCAATAAAACTTAATGCTTTTGAATAATCTATATTTTTATATGCTTTTGCTTTGTTGATTGCACCATTAAATCCGATAAATTCTTTCATGTTTGAAAAATATTTATCCGAAAATTCTTGTTCCATTTCTAATGTAACTTTGCAGAACAATTTTGCTTTTTCACTTCCAACTGACATTTTTAAATAATCACGTATTTCTTCAAAAGAGTTTAAAAATGCCATTTGCGTCAAGACGTCTGAACCGAGAATTTGTTCCATCGCGATAACCATTTTAATTTCTTTTGGATATCCGCATCCGCTGGTTTGAAATCCATTTTCTTTTGCAACAATTCGGGTTAAATATTCGTTTAATCCTTCTTTAAATGCTCCAATTCTGCGAACGTTGCTTCCTCCGCTCCCACAAAAGTGCATGGTTTCGTGCAATAATAAATCGTTGAAGTAGGTCAGAATGTCTGCCTTGATTAAAATTAGGTGGTTGATATAATCTTCAAAAGTATTGTCATTTTCAATCAATGTTTCTTCAGTATAATTCTTGTGATTTATATTTGTTCCGGCGTTTGGAAATTTGCTTATAATATCAAAGGCGTTGCTCGCGCCAATTGGCAAAGTGATCTTGGATTGACTTGCCCAAGCAGAAACATTTCCACTATAATCAAAGGCAATAATGTCTTCATAGTTTTTTATGTTTTCCAATCTGCTTTTTGTGCTTTCACTCATAAACTCGCCAAATTTCGCTGTAATTGCGGGAATATATATTGATAATTTTTCTGCAATTTCTTGTCTGATTTCAGTTTCTCTTTCAAGATTCATAAGGGATTCCTCACACCGTATTTATAATTAAATAGTATCATAATTCAATTTGCAAAGTCAAGAGCATGTTATAAGTAAGGCATAGCAGAAAGTGCATGATGTTTGCGGTAAATAGTTGAATGTAATTTGATTTTGCATATGAGTGTATAGGATAATTTGGTTTTAGGATTGTATGTTTTAAATCATAAATAATAAACTCTTGAATTAGGATAGAGGATAAAAATTTATTTTAATTTTTCATGTGTCGCGCGATTGAAAAAGAAAAGAAGAATGGGGCATAATACAATTGATTTAGATTAAAATAAAAGTAAAAAAAATTATAAAACTATTGCAAAAAGAATGATTATGCCGTATAATATATTTGTTCGTGCAAAATGAACAAAGGCAAATTTGAAAATATCTTAAAATTTTTCAAATTTTGTTGACAAGTTGAATGATAATAGTGTATATTTAACAAGTCAACTCGCAAGAATGGTTGTCGGGGTGTAGCGCAGTTTGGTAGCGCACGTGGTTTGGGTCCATGGGGCCGGGAGTTCGAGTCTCTCCACCCCGACCAATAATTTAAGTCTTGATAAGGGCCTTTAGCTCAGTTGGTTAGAGCAACCGGCTCATAACCGGTCGGTCCTAGGTTCAAGTCCTAGAAGGCCCA
>JABLTK010090277.1_pt1 | contig 15952 bp, 10 predicted proteins | sample 7160131 | NCBI WGS metagenome assembly JABLTK01 (sample SAMN14651221, study PRJNA627086) | human gut metagenome | isolation source: feces | host: Homo sapiens
CGGCGTGAAGAACCCGCAGTTTGAAGGGCAGACCAAGGGCAGATTGGGCAATACCGAAATCAAGCCCGTATTTGAAAACGTATGCTATGAACAGATGTCCATCTATCTGGACGATCTGAAAAACGCGCAGTTCGCGCAGCTGATCATCGAAAAGGCCGCCAAGGCAGCCAAGGTGCGCGAAGCGATGCGCAAGGCGCGCGAGGTTGCCCGTGCGAAGAATCAGCTGGACGCCGCGCCGCTGGTGGGCAAATTATCAAGCTGCACGGGGCGCAACGCCGCGCAGAACGAATTGTTCATCGTGGAGGGCGATTCCGCAGGCGGCAGCGCAAAGCAGGGGCGCGACCGGCGCTTTCAGGCGATCCTGCCGCTGCGCGGCAAGCCGCTGAACGTGGAAAAGAAGCGGCTGGATCAGGTGCTGCAAAACGAAGAATTCCGATCGGTGATCACGGCGCTGGGCACCGGCATCGGCGAGGATTTTGATCTGTCGCATCTGAAATACAATAAGGTAATTATCCTGTCCGATGCGGATCAGGACGGCGCGCACATCCGCGCGATCCTGCTGACCTTCTTCTTCAGATATATGAAGGAATTGATCACGGACGGGCACGTGTTTATCGGTATGCCGCCGCTCTACCGCGTGGCGAAGGGCGATAACGTAACCTATTGCTATGATGATCGCGCGCTGGAACAGGCGCTGAAGAGCGTGGGCAGAAATTACACCCTGCAGCGCTACAAGGGACTTGGTGAAATGAACCCCGAACAGCTGTGGGAAACCACGATGAATCCTGAGGGACGCAAGCTGATTCAGGTGACCATCGAGGATTTTGCCGAGGTGGATCGTCGAGTAACCGTTCTGATGGGCGATAAGGTGGAGCCGCGCAAGGCGTACATCAGTGAATACGCGAATTTCAACCGCGTGGATAATTTTAAGCCCGTGACCGAAAATAATTGATGCATCAGTGAAGGAGTTATTCATACATGGCACCCAGAAAAAAGGGCAGGGACGCAACGGAAAACATTCGGACGGAGGAAATCATCCAGAAAACCATGGAAGACGTGATGCACGATTCCATGATCCCGTATTCCGAACACGTCATATTGGAGCGCGCGCTGCCGCGCGTAGAGGACGGTTTGAAGCCCGTACAGCGCCGCATTTTATATACGATGCACGAGCTGGGCAATACCTTCGATAAGCCGCACAGAAAGTGCGCGCGCATCGTGGGCGATTGCCTGGGTAAATATCATCCGCACGGCGATTCATCCGTATACGATGCGCTGACGCGCATGGCGCAGCCCTTCGTGATGCGGGAAATGCTGGTGGATGGGCACGGAAATTTCGGTTCCATCGATGGTGACAGCCCCGCCGCGATGCGCTATACCGAGGCGCGCATGACGGAACTTGCGATGGAAATGCTGCGCGATATCGAAAAGGATACCGTGGATTTCCATCTGAATTTCGATGATACACAGCGCGAGCCGGATCTGCTGCCGGCGCGCTATCCGAATCTGCTGGTAAACGGCGCGAACGGCATCGCCGTAGGTCTGGCGACCAGCATCCCGCCGCACAATCTGGGCGAGGTGATCGATGCGGCGATCGCGAAGATTGATCATCCCAAAATCACCACGCGCGAGCTTATGCAGCATCTGCCCGCGCCGGATTTTCCGACCGGCGGTTTGCTGGCGGCGAACGAAGAACTGTATCAGGCGTATGAAACCGGCAGGGGCAAGCTGCAGGTGCGCGCAAAGGTGCACATCGAATCCGGTTCCGCGGGCAGAAGTCTGATCGTAATCGATGAAGTGCCGTATCAGGTGAATAAATCTGCGCTGCTGGAAAAGATTCTGCGGCTGAGCGAGGAAAAGAAGAATCTGCTGTCCGGCATCTATGATATCCGCGATGAATCCGACCGGATGGGCATGCGCGCGGTGGTCGAGGTTCGAAAGGACGCGGATCCCGAAAAGGTATTGCAGGCGTTGTATAAGTATTCCGATCTGCAATGCACGTTCGGCGTGAATATGGTGGCGATCGCGGGCGGCAAGCCGGTACAGATGGGGCTTTCCGCCATGCTGAGCTATTATATCGATCATCGAAAGAATGTAGTCACGCGCAGAACGAAATATGAATTGCAGCAGGCGGAAGCGCGCGCCCACATATTGGAGGGGCTGATCATCGCCGTAGACAATCTGGATGAAGTGATCCGGCTGATCCGATCCAGTAAAACGCCGAAGGAAGCGCGCGAAAAGCTGATCGATCGATTTGCACTTACGGAAATTCAGGCACAGGCGATATTGGATATGCGTCTGCAGAGGCTGACCAATCTGGAGGTATTGTCGCTCAAGCAGGAATATGCGGAACTGGAAAAGCGCATCGCCGGTCTGAAGGCGATTCTTGCCAGCGAAAAGAAGCTGATGGGCGTGATCAAGAAGGAGCTTACCGAGGTGCGCGCAAAGTATGCAAACCCGCGCAGAACGCAGGTGGTGGACAGCTTCGAAACGGTGGAAATCGCCGCGGAGGAGGTTCAGCCGGACGATGTGCGCATTCTGGTGACCCGAAACGGTTTCGTCAAGCGCATGCAGCCGCGGCTGTACGATAAGGCGATTGCGGGCGGCGAATTTACCGATCCGCCGGTGGAATCGTTCGCGTGCCTGAGCAATACGAGAATTCTTTTCTTTACCGACCACGGCAATTGCTATCCCGTCGCGGCGGATCAGATTCCGGAAGCGCGCGCGAAGGATCGCGGGCTGCCGTATGGCGGCGTGCTGGCGGGGCTGGAAAAGGAAGAAAATGTCATCGGCGTTCTGCCCGCCGGAAGCTATGCGGGCGAGGTGCTGTTGGCGACGAAGCTGGGCATGATCAAGCGTACGAAGCTGGAGGATCTGAACGTTCGCAAATCGCGCTTCAGCGTAATCACGCTGAAGGGGGACGACCGGCTGATTTCGGTGCTGGACGCTTCCACCGGTACGGATCTGATGCTGATTACAAGGCAGGGCATGGCGATTCATTTTGCGGTGGACGAGGTATCGCTGGTTGGACGCACCGCCGCGGGCGTTAAATCCATGACGCTCACCGAAGGCGATGAAATCTGCGCCGCCTACGCGCATAAAAACGAGGGTGAAATCATCATTGCGACCGACGCCGGCTATTTGAAGCGCTGCCTTCTGATCGATTTCGACCGGCAGGCGCGCGGCGGCAAGGGCGTAAAGTGCATAAGCCTTTTGAAGAACGGGACGAACGGAACCTGCATCGCCGGTACGCTGATGGTCACAGAGCCGTATAACTTCCGAATCGTGCAGAAGAGCGGCGCGGCGACCGAATTCAATACCGAGGATGTGGCGATTGAAAATCGTTCGTCGAAGGGGCAGCCGTACACGGTGGTCGTGATGGGCGATGTTGTGGTCGCGCTACAGCGGTAATCCAAATGATTATTGTTAATAATGCAGTGCGGTACCGTATTTTTACGCTGTATGCATAAAAAGTTTAACCAAAGACGATTTCACATCCTTTATAATGAGAATAGTAAAAAAGATTCTATCGTCTGAATGGAGAAAACACGGTAAATGTTCAGTATTTCGAGCATCAACAGGCGCTTGAAGAAGGAACGCATCTATCTGGCGCTGATTACGGTTTTGCTGGTTCTGGTATTGGTTGCGGCAACGGCGGCGGGCTTTCTCATAGAACGGGATCATAGGCGATCTGTGCAGGAAGCGCACGTTTCGTATATGATCGGCGTCATGTCCAACCGGTTTGAGGAACTGATTGAGAACGGCGTGATGCAGCTCAGCGTGGCGAGCGTCAATTCCGATATTGGGGAACTGGAACGTTCCGTCAAAGAAATCACCGCGTCGGATATGTTCGATGGCGCTGTGGTTTTGAACGAGCGCAGCAGGGCGGTTGTTCGCAGCGGATCGGTTCCGGAATCCACGGGCAATTTCAAGGTGATTCGCTATCCCTATCGGGATCGCATCGCCTATATCTGTGTGCAGAGCGACGGCGTGATCAGCATCCGGATGGATACGCTTTCTCAATATGATATTCAGGCGTGGATTCGCAGCGAATACATCGATGAATTGTTTGCCGATTCGAATGGCGATCGGTATGATTATTGCCTGTTCGACGCTTCGACCGGCGCGTACATCATCAATCGAGTGGGCTTCAGCGATTACAGCTATTATGAAACGCTGCTTTCGATGAACGAAAAGGGGCGCATGAGGGCGCTGCTCAACGCATGGCGCGCTTCCGGCCTGCAGCCGCAGGTCGCCGATGTGGTAAAGCATAACGAAAGCGAATTCTACATCGGGCAGGCGGGCACTGAAATCGGCAATATTTCCGTGGCAGTCACGATTCCGCTGGAACAGGTACAGAACGAGCTGGGCAATCCGCCGTGGAACAAATGGGTGATCAGCGGCGTGATCGCCGTCGGAATACTGGCGATACTGATTGCATCTTTTCTGGTGTTCCGGCATGAACGCAGGATTGCGCGCCTCGCCGCGCGCAGCAACCGCATCAGCGATATGCTGCTGCATCGAGCATCCAACGGCGCGAAAATGACGCTGATGCTATATGACGCTACATCGGATACATTTTCCGTATATTGCGAAAGCAACCGCGATCGAAATCTGTATGGAAACGAGGATCCCGCCAATCTGCGCGAATTTGCGATTCGCTATCACATCATCGATGAAGATATCGAGCGCATGTACGCTGCGTGCCGCGGTTTGAAGATCGAGGAACGCACAACGATGAATTTGACGGCGCTTCGCGAGGATGGCGAACGCAGCCTGCATCTGCATATGCACGCCGTGGAGGAAGCGGGATTGATCATTTGCAGCATGTACGACTGTACGAATGAAATTCGTGCGAACGAACGTATGCAGCAGGAAGAGGTGTTCCGCAATTCCGTTCTGCCGCGCAGCATGGCCAGCTGGGAGATCAACGTAACCGCCAACACTTGGAAGGCGACCTATTGCGCGAAGAGCGCGAATAAATACATGCGCGATTTTGCGGCGCAGGCAAAAACGCCGCGCGATTATGAACATGATCTTGCGCAAACGCTTCGCACGATCATTCATCCGGATGATTATTCATCCTACGTAAGCGCGGTCAATACCGATGCGCTGACCCTGATGTATCACAGCGGCGTTGTGGAAAACGTGCATGAATACCGCGTGCGCAGCAATCAGAAAAAGGGCTATGAATGGCACCGGCAGATCGTGCGCATGCAAAAGAGCATCGACAGAGAAGATATCATCGCATCGCTGTACGTTATCAATATCGATGCAGAACGCACCGCGGAAACGGAACGGCGCGAGCACAGCCGCATTTTGCAGCAATCGCTTACCGCGCTGGGCGGCATGTATTTTGCGCTGTTCTACATCGATCTGGACAACGATACCTGCTATACCGCCAAAGCCCCGAATGGCGAACTGGTATCGCAGGTCAGCGCGCCCTACAAGGCGAAATTCGATGCGTACATCGATCGCATCGTACAGCCGGAGGATCGCGAGCGCATTCGCGATGCGCTGAGCGCGTATCGTTTGCGCAGGGAAATGACGGAAACGGATCATCTGGTCTATCACATTTATCACCGCAGGGTGGATGATCGCTATGAAGAAGCGGTGCTGCTGATTCAGGCGGCGCGCTTTGAAAACGGCACCGTGCGCGATGTGGTAATCGCGATGCGCGACCGGAACCACGAAAAGATATAATAACCCAACAAAACCCCCGTCCGCCGATCGCACGATCGATGAACGGGGGTTCTTTATACTCTGTTTATACCTTATGCTTCGTCGGTGTGATCCGCCAAAGTGAAGGTTTCAAGCGCCTGATCGGAGAACAGATAGCTTTGCAGCGCGGCGGAGGCGAGCCCATCCGCCGTTTCATAATTCAATTCCCGCTGCGCTTGCCGTACGGCTTCCGCGGTGGCTTCGTTGTAGGTGCTCACGCTGTCAGCGATGGAATCCCGTGTCAAAAGCCCAAACTCCCACAGGCGCTTTTGCAGGTTGAATACATCGTCGCCGCTGCTGCCCATCTGCAAATCGCGCAGTTGCGCCATCATGCTTTCATACTGCGAATGCGTAAGCGTAACATCGCTTGCAGGCGCGGCGTTGGAATAGGCAAACTGCTGCAAATTTTCGTCCGAACGGGCCGTTTCGGTAAGCCCTGCGCCGCACTGAAGCCTTGCCACGGCGAAAGCGGTCAGATTATCGTATCTTCCGGTGGCGGACGGCGAATAGCCCAGCTCCAACAGGCGATTTTGCAGACACAGCACATCCGCGCCGGACGCGCCGATCGCAAGAGAACGCGAAACGGCGGGCGCTGCATCCGGATCTGCGGAATCCACGTTTGCTTCAATATTTGCCGCCGCCCCCTCGATATTCAGCGCGAATGATGAATTGATCACTGCCTGCGTCTGCACGGAGGCAGCGCCCGTTTCCTCCAGTCCGTTAAAGCGCTGGAACAGCTTTACGGCCTCGGTGGTCGCCGCACCGTAATTCGAATTCGGTGCGCCGGAAGCATAGCCCAGATCAATCAGGCGCTGCTGAAGCGCGCCGACGCTTTCACCGGAAGCGCCCTCTATCAGGTTGGAATACAGGTTTTCATAAATGCTGAACGCCGGTGCGCTGTCGCTCGAAAGCAGGGTTTGCAATTCCGCATCGATCGTATCGGACGGAACGCGCCCGCAGGCTTCCGCAAACAGCTTAACGGCAATCTGCGTGACGGTATCGTAGGTGCCCGTCGCCGCGCCGGTAAGATAGCCGAGCTCCGCGAGCCGGTTCTGCAAATCCAGAATATCGGCGTTATGCGTATCCGCACCGGTCGCTGCGTTGTCCACCGTTCCGCCAGCATAGGCGCGCGCGGAATCGGAATACAATTCCTTTTGCAGGGCAACGTTCGCGGTATCATCCGGCGCAAGACCGTAGGCTTCGTAGAACAGCATAACGGCGGTGGCGGTTTCATCGTCAAACACGCCGCTGATTTCGCTGATGGGATAGCCCAGCTTTTGCAGGCGCTGCTGAAGCGCGTATACGCTGCTGCCAACGTCGCCGCGCTGCAATATCGTGTATTGCGAAACGACCGCATCATCGTATTGCGCGCTGCCGTACTGCGGTGCATCGGCGGAGAACAGGCGCGCCTGCAGGCGCGCGGTCGCAACGCCGGTCTGCATCGTGCCGTAGGTCTGTTCGAAGCGGCGCACGGCGGCGTCGGTTTCTTCATCGAATATGCCCGAAATCGCCTTCGTGTAATAGCCCAGTTCCAATAGGCGCGTCTGCAGCGCCTGTACCGCGATGCCCGTATTGCCCAGCGAAAGCGTTTTGTAATTGCTTTCATCGCTGTCGGAAGTTACGGGCTGCATCTCCAGCACGCTTGCCGAATCATTTACCGTCACTTTGCCATCGCTGTCGATTACCAGCGCTTCCTGCTGCTCTGCGGCATTCGGCGGCGGCGTGATCGTGGCATAGGGAAGGGAAATATTGATGCTGTAATCGGCCTGGTTGTCCAATATGGTCTTTTGTTCCGTATCTGAACTGCATCCCGTCAGCACGGCGGCGCAGCACGCCGCCGAAAGCAGGATGCAAAGCGATCTTTTGTGCATGGCAAACCTCCAAGGATAATCCTACCTATATACATTTTAACGCATGTCGCACGCAAACACAATACTGCGAATGCGAATCCGACGTTTCATTTTGGAATTTAACGCGTTCGCGCGTAGATGATGACCGATGCATTCCGGAATACAACGTCCATGTTCTGATCAAACCATTCCAGGTCGACGGCGAAATTGGATAATTCCCATGAGGAGATATATACATAGGATACATCGTATTCATCAAACAGCTCCTGATTGTTCGCAGGATCCGTAAACATCAGTTTGCATGCGTATTTCTGAGCAGAAGAATCCAATCCATGAAAATACAGGAATGTATCCGTGCCGCACACGATGTATCTTCCTGTCAGCGCGGCTACGGCGTTGTTGTGCTGCTGCCCCGTCAGGAATACGCTCTTTGAATCTGTATTGTGCTCGATAAATTCCGCGGCCTCCACCTCGTCCGCTGAAAACAGCTGATAATCCGAAACCACCTCGCGCGCGATGGACAAGCCGCCCGATACCGTACCGGCGGCAATGAACAGGCACGCCAGCAGCGCGCGCAATTTCAGCCCCTTCAGCTTTTCCCAGATGTGCAGAAGGTACGATCCGATCGCGGGCATCATCATCATATAGGATACGTAGAACAGCTTGTTGTTATCGTATACGTTCGTCTGAAAGATAACCAGTTCGGCAGTGGCGTAGATCACCAGCGCGCCGATGGCCAGCGTGCGAACCATGCTGCCCCTTTTGGCGTACAGCGCCGCAGGAACCATCAAAATATAGGTAAGCCCGACGTTTTTGATCCAGAACCAGAAATAGCCGTCGATCAGATGCCCATTGCCCTGATTGTTGGCCCAGTTAAACAGAAATCGCAGACTGTGGCTGCTGCCGGTTTGTGGGAACGTCCATAAAAGCAGCTGCGGAAGCGCCAACACGAGCGCGCAGAGCGCGTACAGGGCATAGCAGACGATCGTATGCATCCGCCGTTCGGCGGGCGCGCAGATCACGCGATATACCGCGATTCCTGCGCTGGCAAGCCCCAGCGCGAAAAAGGAATGCGTGTGGATCATCGGCATACAGCCCGCCCAAACGCCCAGCAAAATAAAATCGAACCGGCGTTCGGTGCGAATCGCGTTGACCAGCATATACAAAGCGGGCAGCAGCACGCACCATCCCGCCAGCAGCGTGCGCTGCGGGATCATCATATCGCAGATCACGTTTACCCAGCGCAGATTCAAATCGGGCTGATTCGTGGGCGTTTTGTAGAATCCGGTGAATACCTCGCGCAGCGCGGTGGAATCGCGGAAAACGCCGTCGAACGTGTACAGAAAGCCCAGCCCCCCGTTGATAAACATGAATACAAACGCCAGAATTACGGCGCATTTGCTTTTTGTAATCTCCCATGCGAAGATGACGAAGCCGATATACACCAGCGCCATCATCAGCGTTCCGGTCAGCACATAGGAAAATGTAAGGTCGGCGCCGAACAGCAGCATGGTGGTGACCATGCTGTCCGAAAAGAAGGGGTAGCCCAGCAGCGTGCCGGGCAGGATGGAATAATCCGGCGGAAACTTGGCGTTGCGCAGACTGGCTGCAATGCCCAGATGGAGGCTTAGATCGCCGTAGGTCGATTGACCGACGTGCAGCGCACCGTCCACATTGCGCAGATAATGCGTATACATCAGATAGGCGGATAAAATGATCAGCGGCAGCGTGATGCACAGCAGCCAGAGGGGCATATCGCCGGAAAACGATGTGTTTTCACTGCGCCTTTTGCGCGTAAAGAAGATGCATGCGCCCGCGATCGCCATCGCCGTGCCCAGCCCCAGCAGCTGCGCTGTGCGGGCAAAGTTGAACAGAAACGCCCACGCCGGCGGAAGGCACATCATCATCATAAGTCCCATGCAGCACCCGATCCAAATTCGGATCAGCGGGCTTTTTTCACGGAAAAGGGCAAAACTTGCGCCTATCCCGCATAGAATAAATGCAAACAACAGAAGGTATCCAGCCATACTGCCTCCGAGAATAACAGAAATACTTACACATTAATTATACCATTGCACACCGGCCGCGTAAAGCATGAAACCGAAAAAAACGGGTGGAGAACGCGCGGTGGGGCAATGGTAAAATATGTCGGAATTATTTCTGCATAATACAAATATATTTATATTATTGCGTTCAGTTCTCGATTTTATGCATATTATGCGGATTTATTGAAATACACGCCCCTGTGGTATAGAATAATAACAGCGTTGAATATGTATATGTAGGAGGAATACTCCGTGAATCGATTCATAAAGCGAATCGCAGCGATCATTCTGGCAGCGATAATTGCCGTGAGCGTGTACGCGCTGGCGGATAATGTGATATCTACATCCGTTGTAATGCGTATCACCCGCGTTACGCAGAGCGCCGTCGTCGATGCGGGCGAAGATCTCGCCATGGAAATCAATATCGACGGCGTTACCCCGACCGCCTTCCAATGGTATAAGGACGATGCCGCGATCGAGGGCGCGAATCAGAAGGTGTACACCATCGTAAACGCCAAGGTAGAGGACAGCGGCGTATACCGCATGGAAGCCTTTGATGAAAACGGCAAGATGCTGGTAAGCATGGACATCAGCGCCCGCGTGGTGGATCGCAGCGTGCCGAAGTCCGGCGATACCTCCATGCCGGTTGGCGTTGCCATCGCAGGTCTGGTTATCGCGTCCTGTGCGCTGCTTCTGATGTTCCGTCGCAAGGCGCGCGCCTGATTGCATTTGAAATCAAAGCGATCCGATTGGGTCGCTTTTTTTCATGCGATGCATCCCATTTTCATACAGAATTTATATTGATCTGATACGATATTATACGCGCAATCGCGCAAATGGAATTCGGAGGAACGAAATGCAAAAACCATTTGAATTTGAACTTCTGCACGTATGCAAGCAGACCGGCGCGCGCCGCGGCAGACTGCATACGCCGCACGGCGTGATCGAAACGCCCATCTTCATGCCCGTCGGAACGCAGGCAAGCGTGAAAACCATGTCGCCCGATGAACTGAAGGAATGCGGCGCACAGATCATCCTGTCCAACACCTATCATCTGCATCTGCGTCCCGGCGAAGAACTGGTGCAGAAGGCGGGCGGGCTGCATAAGTTCATGAATTGGGATCGCCCGATTCTGACCGACAGCGGCGGATTTCAGGTGTTTTCGCTCGCCGATCTGCGCAAGCTGAACGATGAGGGCGTGGAATTCCGTTCGCATCTGGACGGCAGCAAGCAGTTTATCTCGCCCGAAAAATCCATCGCCATTCAGGAAGCGCTGGGCAGCGATATCGCGATGCAGTTTGATGAATGTTCGCCCTATCCCTGCGATTATGGCCGCGCGAAGGACGCCATGTACCGAACGCTGCGCTGGCTGGATCGCTGCATGAAGGCGAAGAAGCGCGAAGATCAGGCGCTGTTCGGCATCGTGCAGGGCGCGTTTTATTCCGATCTGCGCATCGAATGCGCAAAGGAAATGGCAAAGCTCGATCTGCCAGGCTTCGGCATCGGCGGGCTTTCCGTGGGCGAGCCCAAGGAAATCATGTACGATATGCTGGATCAGATGATGCCGTACATGCCCCAGAACAAGCCCCGCTATCTGATGGGCGTGGGTTCGCCGGATTGCCTGATTGAAGGCGTTCTGCGCGGCGTGGATATGTTCGATTGCGTGCTGGCGACGCGCGTGGCGCGCAACGGAACCGTCTTTACGCACGATGGCCGTCTGGTGGTGCGCAACGCGAAATACGCCGAGGACTTTACGCCGCTCGATCCGGATTGCGATTGCTACGCCTGCAGGAATTTCACGCGCGGCTACATTCGCCATCTGTTCAAGGCAGGGGAGATTCTGGCGCTGCGCCTGAACAGCATCCACAACATCTATTTCCTCACGCACATGATGGAAGAAATGCGTGCCGCCATTGAAAACGACGCTTTACTGGATTGGACAAACGAATTTTACGCAAGGCACGGCAGAGGGAACTGGTAATTTTAATAAATTTACCTGAAAGATACAAATTCTGCGCCCGATTCAGTTGTAAGAATATGCGCGATTGGGTATAATAAATACACCGAACAAAGCAAAGGAGTAATGAAGATGTTCAACAACGTAGCATTTGCGGAAGAAGCCGCGGCGGCTCAGGGAACGGGCAGCGTTCTTTCCATGGTAATCATGATCGTGGTCATGGTTGCGGTTTTCTATTTCCTGCTGATCCGTCCGCAGAAGAAGAAGGATAAGGCCGTGAAGGATATGCTCGGCTCTCTGAAAACCGGCGATCGCATCTGCACCATCGGCGGTCTGTACGGCACCATCGCGGGCATCAAGGATGATACCATCACCCTGAAGATGGGTTCTCTGGAAAACACCATCGTGATCGCGCGCTGGGCGGTCCGTTCCGTAGAAAACATCAAGACCGAGAATGATTCTCAGCCTGAGGTATAATTCGTTTCACATGGTAAAATCACTGCCGACCGGCAATTCGGTCGGCAGTTCAGACCACTGACAAACCCCGCAACCGCAGAAATTTTCTGAAATACTTCTGACAAAGTGAAAATTTCTGCTTACTGCGTCAACGCGGGCTGCAAAATCGGTTACATACGTCTGTGTATGCGCCCTCATTTGCAGCCCGTGTTTCCTTGTCTTGCAGCGTTTTTCAGGGTCTGCCAGGATGTTGACTTTGTCAACATCCTGCACTGCCGACCGATTTTCGGTCGGCAGTTTTCTATTTGATTTCGGCAGCTTCGCTGTCGATTTTTTCAACCAGCTTTCGAATGCGCTCACGGGCATAGCTTTGCTGAAGGGCGGTATCGTGCGTATCGGGCGTTTGATCGCCCATGAGCGATACGAACTGGCTTACCTTCAGGCCGAGCGCATCCTGCATATCGCAATCCGATCCCTTCGGCGATACCAGATAATAGCACAGCAGCGAATCCTGCTGACCGATTCTGTGCGCGCGATCCTCCGCCTGGCTGTGTACGGCGGGCGACCAATCCAGTTCGCCGAACACTACGCAGGTGGCGCGCTGCAAATTCAGTCCGCTGGCGCTGCGCAGGGAAATGCACAACAGGTCGGTTTTGCCGCCCATAAAATCGTCCGTCGCGCGCTGTTTCTGCAATTCTGTTTCACGGCCCGTGATAAACTGCGGGCGCATGTTCTTCAATTCATCCCGATAGATGTCCATCACGGCGTGATGGTGCGCCATTAAAAGCACCTTTTCGCCGGATTCCACCAGCGCGCGGACGAACGCGGCGACGAACGGCGCTTTCGCAACGCCCGTGGCCTGCCGCTGGCGTTGGCAGATCGCATCTTCAATGATGCTGCGCTGCGCGGGATCATTCGTGCTGTGCAGAAGCTTCAATTGCTGCGCTACGGGCAGCATCAGTTCGCGATACACCTTATCGTCCCAGTCAATTTCCTGCACAAGACGGCGCTTCGGCGCGAGCTCGGTCAGCACATCCGTTTTCAGGCGGCGCAGCATAATGCCCTCGCGGCGCAGATGTTCGCCGAGCAGCTCCGGCTTGGCGACTACCGCGCTGTTGTAGCCGTAGCACCATTCGCGCGAAAAGCTTTCCCAATCGCCCAGAAAATGGAAATCCAGAATGTTGATTACGTTCCAGATCTCGCCGCCGTTGTTGTAAATCGGCGTTCCGGAAAGGCCGATGCAGTTTTCGCAGGATTCCGATAACAGGCTGGCGGCGCTGTATTTGCTGCTGCCGTTGCGCCGAAGCTCCTGAATTTCATCGAAAATCGCGGTTCGAAAGCCCAGCTTATGCAAATCCTCCTTCCAGCCGCGCAGCAGCAGGTAATGAATGATGTAGATATCCGCTTCCGGCAGCGCGTATGGGGTAAGCCCGCGAATTACATGCACCCGAAGCTTTCCATCCGCGTTCAGGAATCGGTCGATTTCGCATTGCCAGTTGCGAATCAGATGCGGCGGCACGATGATCAGCGCGGGATACGCCGCCGTTGTGGCAAGAAAGGCGAGCGCCTGCACCGTTTTGCCAAGCCCCATATCGTCCGCCAGCAGGCAGCGGCGCGACGCCAGCATAAACGCAAGGCCCGTTCGCTGGAATTCCAGCAGCTTCCCCGAAAACGTATCCTGCGGCGGATCGGCGGCTTCGCCAATGCGCTGGATGCGCGCGCGCTGAATTGCGTATTCCCGCGCTTCTTCCAACGCGGACTCCCACCGACTTCGGTCGGTTTCACGAATTTCCAGCGGATAGCGCAGCATCAGCCAGTTCAGATCGCCGATGATGCGCCGGTGCGCCGTGAACCGCGCTTCGCCGCGCCCGTGACCATCGCAGCCCGGAAACAGGCGCTTCGCAAGCTCCGTCACGCAGGGTTCGCCCTTGATCGTCCAGCATTTGCTCCGGCGGTTGTAGGATAACACGCCGTAGGTATGCCCGCTGGCGTCCACATCGCGCAGATACCCCGGATAGCTTTCCATATCCGGAAAGACGAAATCAGAAAAATCATTCACGGCAGCGCCACCCCCCAAAGGCGATTCAGACAAACCACGTAAACCGGCTTTCCGCAGATGGTATCCGGCAGATAGCAGGGCTTTTGTAAAACGATGATCAGCGCGTCCAGCTGTTCGCTGCTTAGGTATTTTTCCGCCTGACGGCGCAGCAGCGCCGATTGCGGCCGCCCTTTTTTGACTTCAATGCCGATGCGCCCGCAGATGAAATCGATGCGCCTGCCGGACTCGATCCGGTATTCATGAATGTGCGGAATACCTGCATCTGTAAGCGCGCGGTCGATTTCCGCGTGGATTGCGTATTCCTCAGGCTGCGCGCAGATTCGAATCCCCTCCAGCGCGCGGATAATTTCATTTGCAGTCATTTTGATGGATCAGCGCCCGCAGTTGATCGGGCAGGTCGGAATTGCATTCGATCGTTTCACCGGTGATCGGATGAATCAGCCGGATGCGCGATGAATGCAGCGCAAAGCGGTTCGGCAGGGAAGGATCCTCCGCGCCATACAGAAAATCGCCCACGATCGGATGACCGATGGCGGATAGATGCGTGCGAATCTGATGCGTGCGTCCGGTTTCCAACCGCAAGCGCACCATCGTGCGGCGTTGATCGCACGCAACGGCGCGATAGTGGGTCACAGCGCGCCGTCCATTTTCAAAATCGATGATTCTGCGCACCGAGGCGGCGTTTTCCTTGCCGATCGGCAGATCGATCGTACCTTCGCCCGCCAGAACGCCCTCTACGATGGCGGCATATTCGCGCACAAACGCATCGGTATGCAGCTGCTTTTGCAATCGCTGATAGGCGTGCGCGTGCAGGGCGATGCACATCAGCCCGCTGGTTCCGCGATCCAGCCGGTTCAGCGGACGAAACACGAAATCCGGAAGAGAGCGATAATGATAGATAATCCTGTTCTCCAGTGTGCCCATCGGCTGCTTCGGCGTGCATTGGCACGCCAGCGGCGCGGGCTTATCGATGATGGCGATATCGTCATCCGCGTAGACAATGCGAACTTCGCCCGGCTCCGGCAGCACGGATTTCGCTGCGCCCAGTTCGGGCAGATCGACGGAAATCACATCGCCCTCCCGCAGCAGGTAATCGGCGTGGACGGGCAATCCGTTTGCGCAGATCAGATTCATCCGCTTCGCGGCGCAGTATTGCGCGTAGGAGATGTGCAGCGATCCGCGCACGAAATACTTGATTTTCCGTCCCGCATCCGCAGCGGAAATCACCGCCGTCAACCGCATAAACGCCCACCTCCATTGCGCCGAATTCACAGCTATTATTATATATAAAATTCGCAGCTTTGCCAAGGGGGATTATGCATAACAACGGCGGGTTCTGAACGAACCCGCCGCCAACGCTTTTATTTGACTCTACTGAATCAAATCGCGATATCTGTAATACGTGACATCTGTATAAACTGCCTCCGTATTAACCGTTTGATGCCACCAGTATTGGTTTCCATCACGATAGTATCCGCTATACTTCGCTACGCCATCCGTGCTTCCAGCTGCGGTTAAAGCATAGTCCAGCGTGAGATACTGCCAACTTCCGCTATAGCCCTGACTGGTTGCCCAGTTGCTGGCATAGGACGACATGTTGTAACCATTTCCAGGATGATAGTACAGGTAACGGTCGTAGGAATAGGTGGTTTTGGTTCCGGTCTGTACGCGCTCTACCTTCGTTTCTACCTGTCTGGTAGAAGATGAAGATACTGCGCTCGTCGACCAATCACTCCAACTGCCATATCCCTTCGAGGACCATTGTGCATATACCGTGGTTGAGGACGCGAAGGTGGTTGAAGTGTTGATCTTCGTTCCACCGCTGGTGGCCGTATACCAACCGTTGAAGGTATAATACGTTCTC
>JABLTK010149447.1_pt1 | contig 15939 bp, 24 predicted proteins | sample 7160131 | NCBI WGS metagenome assembly JABLTK01 (sample SAMN14651221, study PRJNA627086) | human gut metagenome | isolation source: feces | host: Homo sapiens
ATACATCGGCATGGAGTTTAAGGAATTCTACTTCTAAGATACTTATGCCGGAATCCAAGGTTGTAGGCCGAAAACTCATATACTGCTCCCGAACTCATTCTCAGATCAAGCAAGTCGTTCGAGAATTGCGTAAAACAACGTACCATCCCAAGATCATGGTATTGGGTTCTCGTGAACAGTTATGTGTGAATCAAAATGTCCAAAGTCAACCAAGTTATACTCAGAAAACACTTTGTCGTTCTTTAGGCACTACCTGTCCCTACTACATTGATCGACAAGGTTTTGGATCTCATTTTTATGGGAAATCACTTCCACATAATGGACTAATGGATATTGAGGATTTATATGCATATGGCATGAAGTACAACAAATGTCCTTATTATCTCTCTCGAGAGGAAGCGATCATGATTGAGTGTCAACTAGTGTTAATGCCTTATAACTATTTGATGGATCCGTTCATTCGACAGACTCTTCCATTTGATCTGACCGAATGTACAGTGATTATTGATGAAGCTCACAATATTGATTCCTTTTGCCTTGATAGCATGTCAATCGATATTACATCGAAACTATTGAACTCAATGCAGAAGGAGATTCGTGATCTTCTCACCAGAGATGTAGGGAAGACGGAAGGAGCCTTAGCTTCCAATAAGGAAGAAGGACAAGCAGAGAATGCAAAGAAGATCGAACAGCAGCTTGTATTGGCTCTTTCGCTAGTTCAACTCATCGAATCGAAACTGATCGAATTACTTAGAGACAAAGTTAAACTATTATCATTGATTGATAGATAGAAAATGATAACACATTTTGGCTCCTATATGTACACTTTCCTTGAATCCTGTGGTATTGATCAGAACACAGGCAAACACGTATCAGATATTGTAAATGAAACGTGCAGACTTCATGCAGAGTATTTCCCGCACTCCAAATTCTGTGCTTTGGAAAGTCTTCAACGTCTCTTAAATCTTCTGAAGATTGATGAGGAGAGAAAACCGGGTGTCGCAGATCACTGGATGTTTGTTGCTCATTATGTGGAGGAAACCACATATAACAAATTAACTCACCAACGAGAACATGAAGAATGTAATTGTGAATCCATGGATTGACTTATAGTTCCTGAATTTGGGTTCTGGTGTATGGATTGTTCAGTTGCCATGAAGAGTCTAATGGAGACTAATGTTTCCAATGTAATCTTTACTTCGTCGGATTTGATTAGTTTATTCATCGTAGAGGTACTTTAGCACCAATGACACCACTAATTAACGAGTTTCAGATTCCGATTCAATACATGCTCGAAAATATGCATGTAATTAGTGAGTCCCAAGTTGATATTTTGGATTAGGATGATGGATAGTTGATGGTCGTTAGTGTAGATAAGTCTGTTCATGGTATGCCCATCTCTTCATCATATCAGTTTGATTCATTATTGTATGTCACTCCTAGACTACGTGGAGATCCTCAGTTGAAGAAAGAAATGGCTGAAACCATTCTCACCTTGTTACCAAAGATTCCTGGGAATGTAATCATCTTCTTCCCTTCCTATGGATATATGCTTGAATGTAGTCGTGAGTGGAGTCATGATGGAACTATGGATAGAATCATGGCTGTGAAGGATGTGTATCAGGAAGAAGTTGGGATGAGTACCAAAGACTTCAACTCGATCGTACATCAATTGGAACAAGCTGTCTTCCGAAAAGGTGCTATTCTGATGGCTGTATGTCGTGGGAAGGCAAGTGAGGGTATTGACTTCAGTGATGCAATGTGTCGTGCTGTGATTATCATTGGAATTCCTTTTGCTCCTTATACTGACTTGAAGGTGAAGCTACGACGTGATTATCTCGATGAAAGGTTGAAGCAACAAGAGAAACTCAATAAACGTCTCATCAAAGCCTCATCTCGAGGTCAAGACCTTCGTTCAGTTCGTATGGATGATCTTCCACTTGCTTCAATCATGAATTTCTCTTCTCAACCGTATAGTGGCAGTGAATGGTACAGAATCAATGCTCATCGAGCTGTCAATCAGAGTATTGGTCGAGCAATTCGACATAATAAAGATTATGGTGCCATTCTGTTAATGGATGATCGATATACTTCAAACTCAAGTATTCAACAACTTAGTAAGTGGATGCAACCATTTTATCGTCCAATGCAGAGTGTGAGTAGGTATAGGAATGGGATTGAACGAAAGATGACTTGCAGAGACAGTTAGGAGCATTCTTTGCTACTAATGCAGGGAGATTTGTTATGCCAGAGAAATCTTCGACTTCTAAGAAAAAATTATCCTCAGTACCTCATTCACAGCATGTTTCTACCAATTTGAGTCTTCCTGTGAAGATTGAAGAGAAAGCAAAAACACCACCTGCAGGAGGACTTTTCAGTAGAATGAAGGCACAAGGTCTTACAAAGAAAGTATCACTATCTCGTTCAACCTTGGACAAGGATGATGAGGAATTTAAGAAGGCGGCAGAAAAGAGAAATGAATTTGTGAGCAAGATCAAACCAGTAGTAAAGGATGAATCTGTACAAATTACACCAAAGCCAAAAGGAATCAAACGCTACTTTCATAGTGATGAAGTGAAGCGACCAATTGTCACGGAAACAGGATCTCTGGCTTTTCAGCATTCGGATGATAGTCCTGTAATTGCAAGGAATCTATTTGGGGTTAAACGAAAAGCAAAATGTATTGTTTGATTATAAAAGTGACAATGACATGATTCGAAGATGCGCGTAATAACCGTAACTACGCAGGCTAATGTCCTAACCACTCATCTATATTATCTGAAAGTACTTTTGGTGAAGAACTAAATAACATGTTCATTTTCCTATCCACAGAAAATCGAATACACAAGGAAAACCTAATCCTACCATACCCAGAGTCATAATATCATCGCTCAGAATACATTTTTCACCTCGGAACGGAGGAAAAAACATCGAATATATAATTGGTAAAACCAAAAATTGGTGCGCGACGTCATCTTTGGATAATGCACAAAAAATTTGTAAATGAAGTACTCTGCTATTTTCTTCTTTGCTCTGCTGTCTATTGCTCTTGCTGATAGACATGCCATCATTATTGCTCCTAGAGCTAATTGGCCTGATTACGGTGTGCAGTCCGAGAGTTGCCGTATGTACAAGGATCTTGTCGCTGGAGGTGTGAAGCCTGAGAATATTATCCTGATGAGTACCCGCAAGGTTTCTGATTCCACCACCAATCCCTTCCCTGGAGAACTGTTCACTGATGATAGTCCTTCTGCTCCTGGTAAGGATTATGCTAACGGTTGTGTTGAGTACATTGATTACGAGTCTGAGGACATGAAGCCTGAGGTTATGCTGGCTATCATGAGAGGAGATGTTGATAAGCTGAGAGAGTTGACCGGAAAGAGTGAACCTCGTGCTCTTCATTCTACTTCTGATGACGATATCATGCTCTATTTCACTTCTCATGGAGGTCCTGGTAGAATTCTTGTTGGAAGTGGAACTGTTAGTGACAAGGAGCTTATGGATACCATTCAGTACATGCACGATAAGAAGATGTACAACCACTTCCTCTTCCTGATGGAGGCTTGCTATTCTGGATCCATGTTCACTTCTCTTCCTAAGGATCTGAATGTGTATGCCATCACCGCTGCTGATGATAGCCATTCTTCTTATGAGTCTCACTGCCCTCCTCATGATGTTGTTGATGGAAAGAGCCTCGGAACTTGTCTCTCTTGCTACTGGGATAATGCTATGGAATGGTTCATGGAGGATGGTGATAAGCACACTCTGGATCAGCTCTATGAGCACACTCACGAGAAGGTTGCTGAGAGCAGCACTCAGAATGTGAGCCACTTCGGAGATATTGAGGGAATGGGTGAGATGCTCCTTTGGGACTTCATGGGAGAGCTTCCTGCCAGAAGATTTGGAGCTAAGACTGAGAGTGGCCCCAAGATTGCTAAGGCTGATATTCCTCGTCATTTGGCTATGTGGAGAGCAATTCGTGCTGATAAGGAGCATGCTGCTTCTGCTCTTGAGGAGTACAAGAAGATTGTCTACGCTGAGGCTAAGAAGGAGGTGGAAGTGATGAGACTTGGTGCTGCTTTGATGAACGAGAAGGCTGCTAACAAGGCTATGATGACTCCCGCTGAGACTTATTCTGCTTCTTGTGTGCAGGAGCTGGCTACTTCTCTCATTCATGAGTGCGGTCACAGCTACCCCTTCAGCGAGAAGACTATGAACATGCTTAAGAACATCTGTCTTCCTGGTGTGACTGTCCCCAACGTGAACTACAAGAACATTTGCTTCTAAGCACTCATTTGTTTGTTACAAACAATCTGTATATACTAAATATATGCCTAAATCAAACGTAAAGGATGATCTTTGAATGCAAGCATTCTATACCCCGTAGAGTCATTACTCCAATTCAGCAATAGGACAGATTGATGTCCAGATGTCATTAATGTACTCGCTGAGATGCATAGTTGCAGAAACCTTGTAAGGTGTCGGGTTCAAGTAACGAATGTGATCCTCACGAGCCTCTCGGAGTTGTTTCATCACATAGCGACGACTCTCCTCCAAAGGAGGTAAGTCATACACAATACCTTTCTCCCGATCCCAGACACAAACAAGCAACTCTTCCACTTTGGAAGGAGTACAATAACAACGCTTCTTTGCATCATGGATATGAAGACACAAGACCTTTTCACCCACCTTGGGTGGTTCCTCTGTATGGAGAGCAACTAAATCCAGGATGGCATGTCCTTCACGACCATACAAACGATATACATTTTTCTTACCAGGAGTAGTGGTTTTACCAGGATCCTCAGACAGCTTCATACGAGGAGAACCATTGATATCCGTCAATTTGAACACCATACCCAGGGCAGGCTGTCCCTGGCAAGTAACCAGATTCGTTCCAATACCATAGCTAGTGATTTGATGGTTCTGCTTGTTCAGAGAATACAATACATCCACATTAATATCGTTACTTGCCACAATGGACATAGATGAGAATGGTACACCATATTTCTCCTCCATTGCTATATACTCCTTTTTGATCATCCTAGAGAGATATGCCAAATCTCCACTATCAATACGAATACCGAGTGCCTTGTATCCAGCTTTGTGCATAGCCACTGCAACACAAATGAAATTCGGAAGACCACTCTTAAGGACATCAAAAGTGTCGATAAGACACAAGCATGCCTTCGGGAAGCTGATTGCATAAGCAATAAAGGCCGCTAATTCACTCTCACGAGCTTCGGGCCAATCGTTTTCATTACGTACCTTCACCGCTTCCTCTACCAGATTAACTCCATTTAGAATAGGGTTCTGAATGTCTTTCAGAGAATCAAAAGACAACACATAACTGTGAGCATGAGTACCAGAAATTGGAATGTGATACAATAGTCCCGCTTGAACATTACTTGTACTGTTGAAACCTCCCAGATAAGTGTATTTGGAGGCTGTCATTCCACCATCAGGTCCTTGAGCACGACGCAGACCGAATTCTGAAAGTCCCACCTGTTCACCGACAGCAATTCGGTGGCGAGCTGCATTTGTAGCTACTAGGGAGGCATAATTCACCATGCAGAGAAGAGGCGTCTCCAGAAGTTGACACACAGCAATTGGTCCTTCGACACGAATAATTGGCTCATGAGGGAAGATCATACAACCTTCCTTCATCGTGTACACCGATAAACAACTAGCATCGACAGAACCCAAATAGTCGAAAAATTCAGGTTCACAGGAAGGCATCTGTGTTCTATCCATGAGATAAATAGGTGCAACTGTACCGAAGGTAGTCAATATGCTCTTTCGTGAACTTGAACGTCTTCAGCAAGTACAGAACATTCTCCAAACCAGCGAAAATAGTAAATCTACGATAAACACACAGTCCCAATCCCACTCTCCCTCAAAAGGATTCTTACGGAAAAAGACATCAAACGTAGCATTCTCGTTATGACGTCCCAGTTTCCAATAGGAGTACGTCATAGTGATCTAAACTCTAAGAAAACCTTGGAAGCCACAAACCTGATAGAGATCTGTTAGAGATGCATTTACAAAGTTGCTCATATTCTCAGCCATCGTTAACTATTTGATATTTTGTGGTAATATGTGCGGGCTAAAAATAAGGAGCTCTCGGGGATCCAATCCTAAATCCTGGTTGGTTCATTCAAAACGGCTATATGGTATATAGAAAACTCTGGAAAATGAATCGCAGTACATATAATCAAACATTTATACTAGCCTTCATCTTTACAGGAAGGACCATATACAAATTGACAATAAGGATGGTCAGCCATCATAACTGTTTGAAACCTCATTAGTCTCACAGTATGGAAACTCAACAACCAGAGGAATTATTCTCAAAGACATATGGCGACTTGGACACATGAACTTATTGTAATTACAGTGGAAACAGAATACTCCTGAATGACAACGGTTAATAAGGTCACTCAGGTCTCAAAATGATTGATACAGCGAATCTCCTGACCATTCTAACAGAGGATACCTCAAGCCTTCATAAGAACCATGATATCTACAGTACCAAATTCGTCCTACAATGGATCCCTAGTAGGCTATGGTATTTCCTCCCTCCAAAAAAAGAAAGAGATGTTGTTTACTGTAGTACAGTGATAACGATTGATATCTGTTCACAATAGTAGCCAGTATTCTTCAATCCCCGTTTTTACGTCTCCATGGCATTTCTTCAAGCCTTATTTTTGTCACAATTCCAATAGATACGAGGAAATAATGAACCAGCCTTGTACCGTACTGATTTCATCTGACGGAAAGCTTAGTTCGATTGACATTGCGACTCTTCGAGCTGATCTTGAGAGTAAGGACATTCAGAAGAAGAGAAATGCAGTGAAATCGGCTATTATTCAAATGTCCAATGGAAAGGATATGAGTGACCTCCTTATGACAGTCATCAGGTTCTGCGTGACTGTGGATGATCACGAGTTAACAAAACTGCTTCACATGTACTGAAGAACTGGAGAGAAGTAATGAATCTAGATATTGGGAGTGTGCTCAGAAGTGTGATGAAAACGGTGATCTAAAGCCTGAAATGATTCTTGTCTGCAATGCCATTATGAACAACTTGAAGCACGCGAACGAATACATCCGGGGATGCACTCTGCGTTTCCTTTCAAAGATTCCAGAGGAGGAGATTCTGGAGCCTCTAGTCTGTTCATTTTGAGGTTATTAATGTATAGATTCCTTATATTAAAGAGAACTTGGAACATCACTCTCCCTATGTTCGTAAGAATGCTGTTCTCACTTGGTATGGCTAAAATACCTTCCCTTACTCTCAGCTACTCGATTTACAAGTTGCATGGAGACAAATTGATGAGTGATATTCCCGATTACATTTTCGAGCTTCTCGGAAATGAAACGGATCTCTCGACCCGACGAAATGCTTTTGCTTTCCTGATGGAGTGCAAACAGCCTCTGGCTGTGGAATTCTTAGAAGCGAACTGTGATGAGGTTCTTATGGTTCTGAGATCTGATTTCTAGATTAGCCACTATGGAGATTGTTTCCAGCTCGTTGCTCTCGAGTTGATTCGTAAAGTCTGTACAGAAGAGTCCTCCCAGAAGGTATTTCTTCACAATTTCTGTAATGCGTAGGGTCGTTTCATCAAGCCTCTACAGAGCATGCTGAATTCGGATTCTCCTTCGGTCGCCTACGAGTCTGCTACCACTTTAGTTACTCTGAGTTCTGCTCCTTCAGCTGTGAAGGCAGCTGCGAACACACTCTTGGGTCTTCTCTCCTCACAGACTGACAATAACGTGAAGATTGTGATTCTTGACAGACTTGCTGTGATTATTCGTCACAACTATCGACTGTTGGAGGATTCTGTAATGGAGCTATTGGCACTCCTGCGGACACCATCTACAGAGATCCGACGCACTCTACTCTCTCTCGTGGCGGAGCTAGTATCGGACCGGAACATCGGAGATGTGATGGGTTTCCTGAAGAGTGAAGTAGTACGTAGTGCTACTGATACGGACGAGTTGGGTAAGGGATATCGTGAAATGTTGATTCAATCAATTCATTCTCTTGCTGTACGATATCCTGATGTAGCTGATACGGTGGTGCTCTTGCTTCTGGATTATCTCAATGGTGATAGTGGTGTTAGCATTCTTGTGTTGGTAAAGGAGATGTTACTCCGTCACCCATCTCTTACACATTCAGTTCTGCAGAAGTTGACTGAAGTATTTGAGTCATTGGAAAATGAAGATGTGATCCTCGTTGCGTTATGGACTCTTGCTGAGTTTGCTCCTGAAGATATGCAAAAGCAGTGTATCGACGTTATTCTCGTAAGATTTGATAGCTTTCATGATTCATAGGCTGCTGTTGGACCCTTGCCACTTCATAAGGATGTAACTGTAGAAACAAGTTCGCATGAGCAAACTGCTCCCACGGTTCTTCAGGATGGAACATATGCAAGTCAGAGTTATATGAATTCAACAGAAGAACAAGATGCAACAGTGCTGCCTCTCCGTCATATCCTGTTGCAACCTTCATTCTTCGCTTGTTCTGCACTCAGCAGTACCTTGACCAAGTTATGTGTCAAGTTGGATAGTTGGAACTCTGTGGATGCCAAACAGATCAAATTGAACTGCCTGCTGGTCTTGGCTGAGCTGTTGGCAGAGTACGAATCCACAATGGATGCACTGAACACCTCTCGTATCGAGTTCTGTGTGAATTGTCTTCTGGATCCTACTCTTACGGCACTTCTACGAGATCAACTCCTTGTCGAATCACGTGCTGTTTTTGAAGCATTAGTAGCTAAGAACAGTAAGAAGGAAACGTCTCAAATGATCACACGTCCTCCCCACTGTGATATTGATGAAGTGATTGTATTTAAGCAGTTGCGTGATAAGTCTTCTCTTGGTATCATGATTGATATCGATGATAATGCTGCTGTCAAGGCTGTAACAGAGTATGATAAGGAATTAACTTATGATGATAAACTGAAGCGTGTACATCAATTAACTGGTTACAGTGATCCTGTGTATTGTGAGAGTGTTGTGTATATGAAAGATTTTGATATTGTAAGGAAGCTATGATATTTAGTTTATCTCTAGATTATGGAGATCACGGTTATTAATCGTACTGATCGTACTATGACAGATTTGGGTGTGGAGTTATCAGTTACTGGCTCATTCTCTATTATTGAGAAGCCTGTAAAGATTACACTGGATGCAGGAGAGCGTCGTGAGTTACGTGCTATCATCAAGGTAAACAGTACAGAAACTGGTTATATCTTTGGTTCAATTGCATTCAGTTATACCTCAAGTGCGGAACGTGCAATTATTCATTTGAATGAAGTGTATGTGAGTCTTATGGAGTATATTCATCCTGCGGACTGGTAAGTGAAGGATCGAGAAATGACAATTAGTTCGGATAAGGCATTCCGTTCGATGTGGTCAGCCTTCACATGGGAGAATAAGATCATTGTGAATACAAATTTGACAAGTCTGACACAATTGATCAATCATATTGCATCAATAACCCACATGAAGATCATCACAGATATTCAGAAGCAGGCTGGATCTGACTTTATGGCTGCCAATCTTTATGTGAGGTATATTGGTTCCCATTGATGAATAGGCACGATCTCTCTTTGGTGAAGACATTCTATTGAACATCAGTATTGAAAAGACTCCTATGGGTATTTCTGGATATTACCGTATTCGTAGCAAGACACAAGGTGTGGCTTTGTCATTGGGTGATGTAATAAAACTGAAGCAGAAGGATGTGTATGGTGTGGAATCTCAACAGTAAGTCGTTTTTTGTTTGTTTATAATCCCTTTGACAGTAGTAGGAACCTGTATTCGAAGAAACACACTAAATACAACCCTCACATATTTGTTGTAAAATATTCGTATGTGGTGCCTTATGATATATATGATATATACTGACTATTAGCATCAATAAGATCCCATTCTTCAGCAGTAAAATGAGCTTTCACTTTAAACATTCGCTTCATATGATTCTTGCGATAATCATATAACGTATTTGCAACCAGAGAGCTCACTCTATTCATCATCTATCCAACCCATCCTCACCTATTATCAATAGACAGGTCTGCAAGTAACAAGAGGGCTTCTTTTGTTCTTGGAGCATAACCGGTTGGATCATCCAAAATAAGAGCTCTCACAATCCAAACCTACACTGTCAAATCACTATCCAATGTCTACTGCTTGTTCAAGTACGATAACTTCAGTATGCTTGTTCTAAGGTTTATTCAAACGATCCAATCTTACCAATTTGGGAGTCAACACTTTTAGATAACGAGCATACAAATCTTCCTTGATTTCAGGTGACATACCTCTTATCATCATCACAAGACCTTCAGCAGCAATTATACGTACATCCTTATTGGGATGCACAATCATCTCAATCATCCGATTAAGACAACCCACTTTATCTTGATCATCAAAGAACATAACATATCGTGTCATAAAGAGACAGATAAAGCGAAGTAACAAAGCAACATCATATGGACTTTTCAAGGAATTAAGTTGATTCTATTGTGTATATGAAATCATTATAGTACTTGAAGATAATCCACAATTGATGAAAGAGATGGTATGGCAATAGAACTCGTACTAAACCCAGATTGTACAAAATTTATAGCCATCTGTTTCAACAGCGAATCCTTTTCATACTACTCATTACAAGACAAAGCTCTTCATACAAAACATCTCACATGCCAACTGATATAATCACCAATAATCCTTACATACACATCTGGTTTAAGAATCTCCAATATACCAGGAGGAGCACTACTGAATGGAGTTACAAATACAAGGAAATCCAAAACATCTGGTGGATTGAATGATTGTGCTACTGTTTTAGTTACTTCCAATAACCTTGAGATTGCCGTCGTATCTATCATTCACTTCTCTTTGATTACCTTACCATATCCACAAAGTATCAGCAAGAGAAGAAGAGGTCCTCGATAGATCTTCACAACCTACGATCAAGTGTCATAACAATACTTACTGCATCGGCATGAAGCTCACAGTAATGATAGATCTCTGATAGTCTGATCAATGATGCTAGATGAAGACCAGACTTCGACCTTGTGATATTCTCCACTTCATATGTAATAAATTTGTTATGGTCATGGAGATATACAAATATCAGAATAACTGAAGTGACTCTAGCCACAACTCGACTGCTAAACTGCAAGATTAGTCTATGAATTAGAGAAGAGATTCAATCTAACTCCAGAAAAGAGTTGAGATTCTTCACTACCATGGGAAGTGTAGAAGCATTCACATAGAATAGCAGTGAATAGAGAAGAGAAGTTGAGAAATAAAAGCCATTTGATGAGATAATTGCCTTAATTATATCTTGATACTGGGTATAAATTGGAGAACTCAAATCCGAGACATCCACAGTTGTTATCAAGGCTGATATCACACTGGATATAACAGCCTTAGAATAGAACTGATCTTCTTCTATACAATACAACATCTTATTACATTGTGACAGTATGGGAGTAGCCATCTTCACATCATATGAGAAGAGAGTCTATTCATAGGAATAACAATAATCACCTACTCGGAACACCTGTGTAATGTATCGTATACTAGTATCCATATTAACCGTCTTCATACAAGAAGCATCAATGCAGGAAAATTGACAAGAAACTGATAACTGTTGTTTTAATAAGACGGTCAACACTGGTGAATATCGATCCACTCCCTTCTTCTTCGGGGACACTTCAAATGGATCTATGTACCCATCCACTACAAGACGACAAAGATATGCATCAAGTTCTTCAGGTGAAAATAAGGAGATAGCCGAGATGTATACAGAGGGATTGAGCGTCAATAACTGTGTTGTCACTTTAATCACAATTTTGTTTTCCAAACGTAGAACTGAAGCAAGGAATTCAGGTGTTAGACCAATATCAAATCCATTCACTTGTAATACTGTTAACAGAATAATGAATAGGGATTTCCTTGTCCATGATTTATCAGAGAGAATATGGTTCTTCAGAAATTGAATCAGTTCAGGTGAAGCAGAATAGGATGAAAGAATACAAGAATTCATTAAGGATTTAATGATTTCAGCGGTCGTAGGATTAACATCCAAAATATTACTTTGATTTAAGAATGATTCTCCATCTGACTCCATAGTACACATGATTTGGAGAATCTGTAAGAAATACGTTGGATTTGAAACAATTCTCTGACATGTATACGTAATCATAAGATGAAACGAATGATACAGACCACCCACTATGGCTGAATATTTGTCTGATAATTCAGGTGGACGATTATCAAGATATTTCTGCAAGAGATTGAAAATACCAGTAAGCAAATAATCCATAATGTGAGGAGGCCATAATCGAGCTAGACAAAACGAAAGACTTGCACTGATCATGCTATTACCTAGACTGAACCATTGAAGGATTGAATCCATAAGAGGGAGGATCTCCATATTAGGAGGTCTATTGATTGACAGAATGACACAAATGCATACAAGAGAATACTATGTTCCCCTAAAAACGCGCAACTCTTCTGATAGAGAGACAGTGCCTCTGTAATGATGACATGAGAAGAAAACACAGAAAGAGCTTCTTCAGGAGATCGTGTATCCTTGAACAGTCGATTCTTCACCAGATCGAGAATCGTCCCAGGCGTTAATTGAGAGGCAATAGAATTGGAAACATTGGTACCTGGCATCAGAAGGGCGTTTCTATTCATTATTCACATAGATTCTCTCTACAGAACATTAAGTACACTGGAAGCCAATTGTTTCACAACAATACTAGTATCTCCATTCACTCGTGAACAAATGAGCGGTAACACTTTCTCAGCAGGATACGTTTGAAATATATGGAAGGCTGTTTCCGAGAATGAAGCAGGTACCTGCTTTGTTGACATTAAAGCAATTCCCGAACTAGAAGGAACAAGCTTATAGACCTACATAAATATCTTTTATTGATTCTTACAAGCTCACAGAAACAGAAACAAGGTACCAGTAACTTCCTATCCATTGTTTGATAATTGCTCATGATATACGTTACTATTGGAAGGAAGTACTCTTGAAGAATCACATCAGAAAGAGAGAAATCGTCAGTATGCAAGCAATACTTCTTTGCTTCCTCGACATTCGTTAGTGCGTGATTCAATGACATATTGAACGGGAATTGGCCATTAGAAAGAAAAGAGAGAAGTAGAATTCCTGTATGGTCATTAACCACGGGAGAGAATGTTAGTAACAATGTTAAGAACGTTGGCTTGTTCTTGATAAGGAAAGAACGGATAGCAGGAGTACTACAGAGGCCAACTACATGTGAAGATTCACTCTCAAGTCTACGAAGGAATTGAATACGATTAGCGATTTCATCGAAATGATCACTTTCAATAGTAGGTAACACGTAAGGAAATGTATCAGAAATAGGCCGATAATTTGCCAATAGGGCTTCCGCCTTCGTAGTTGCAATTCTGTCCAATTGACCTTCAGACTCCAACGAGAAGAGAATGGACCCCAGGAACACTACTGTACTTCTACTCATAATATCCTTTTCAAGGATTTCCCTAAGTCAAATATCATAAGAACACTTACTCAATACAGGTTGTCAGTGTATTCAATCGAACATTATCAGATATACAACGTCCTATATTTGCTAGAGCCAAATGCATTTGTGTATACAAAACTTTGGTTCGATTCTTTGATAGATCAGGTACCATATCTGGCTCAAAATTCAGAACTGAACGGATACAACAGGGAATACACTGGGAAAACCAAACTTCCATTTGATCGTGATGAGCTGTGATTGACAAATCTATACTTATTAAGATACGAGATAATTACTTTGCATCAATGTTGGAGTCTGGAAGAGAGACAAAAGCAATGAAAAGGCTTCTTTGCAATTACGTCCGTTGTTATCCTGTGTGAAGATATGAGTAACTACATCCAAGGCAAAGTCCATAAACGATGTAAACTCATCAAAGAACTGCTTTCTTGTGAAGAAGAATGGTGATGATTCTTCACTTGATTCACCTTCCACTTCCATTTCTTCTTCAGCAGGTAGTTCCTCTATCATCATTCCCAGAACCTGTACGGTCTTATTGAGGACATCAAGATATGTGTCGAAGATCTCACCTTGAGTCCGATCAGCCAAAAGATCCATATACACTTGAGGGAATGTCGACATTACTTCAATTGGACATATATTCACAAGCTTATAAAAGCAGGTCTTTCCTTGATAAGCAAGGTTTCCAAGGATCTATGAATGAGAATACTTAGGAGAAAAGACCAATCTGAACACTTGAAGGAAGAAATCAACGAATAATCTGATAGATGGAGAATCAAAGAAACCGCGGATATCTGTAAGCGAACCCCCTTTACAATTGATCAAATAATATGAAGGAGTTTGCTCATTAACTCCATTCTTAAGTACACTGTGGATCTCTTTCCATATCTCTTGATAAAGCTCATTGAAGAAGAAGTTCAAAAAGACTGTACATGGTTTCAACTGTTCTGTACAAAAATGAGTACTTCCTGGCTCTAACGACGGTAACATGTGCTGGAGAAAGAGCTACAGATAAGTGGAATTTCTTAAGCTAACCAAGAGACGCCGAGTTCCCAGATTTACACCATCCACCTTCCGACCACATAAAGCCACCTCTTTCAAGAGAGCAGGAATAGTCTGTAGATCATTCTTCCAATATGCACTTACTCTATCGATATTGGACTGCTTTTCCTGGAATGCTTGGATACCCGATTGAATGAGAATATCAATGTAGTCATCCCACAAGAATTCCCGTTCTTTATCGTAGTGAATCATCTTAGTCACGATCGGGATGTAAGCATTTGTAACCCCACTGGATCCCAGCTTGAATAATGCCATAATTCTGATTATTACAGAGTGAAAAATACTTACAAATTAGTGAAATCCATATCAAAGAAGTGAGGAGGATACAGGAAATAGAGAAGTGAGATGATTTTATTTCCAATCTTATCTGAAGTGTGAGGAATGTATGGAGTGAACGTAGTAATAACCTCTTTGTACTGTTGTGAGGTCAAGTGTTTTGCAATCTACAGATGATACTTCAAGTACAAATTGACAGATTTCAAGAATCCATTGATGAGTGGGATGGCACTAGCCAATTCAATATGTTTATAAGAAGAATAGTTCTTGGATTCCAGACCCAAAATTGAGGGAAAGCCATTGAATAAGACATATTTGTCGAGAATTGTCTTAATTGGAATAGTCACCTTGAATCTTTCGTCCCTATTCTTAAACAGTAGTTGAAAAAGCTGGCAACTATATTGAAAGAGGACTCTCGGTGTCACCATTGGCTAGAATACTTACAATGAATCCGTATTCGAGAGACAAAACAAGAGGTCATTCCAAAGAGACTGTTTTTGGTCATAAGAATACTGGTACTTCAGTGAGTCTACACTTGTTATCTACATATAAGAGAAGTCAAGAGTAACAACTGCAGACGTAATGGTTTCCTCAAGTGCAACCAAGTCTATTGGACTTTTATTTACTTCTTCGTGGAGGCGTTTAACGATCAACTCCGTGACTTCAGATTCGATACCATAAGTAAGAGAACGTTTATTATCTGGAAGTATATATGCGAAATCCTGTCTAAATTATCATTCTCTCACATCAATAATACAAATACAACATGATACTATTAGTTACTTTTACTTCTTTTCGCTTTTTGCGTCGTCGCCATTATTGTCGCAAAGAATAAGGAATTCACGGGAAATTGTTTTAGTGAGTTATCTGCTTCAGGTGTGAGAGATTGAATACATGAGTGAGCACCATTTCTGTAAATACATGAACTTATTCCCCTTGTTATGATATCCAGGAACTCTAAGTCTTGGAAATAGTATTATGATCGATCTTTGGAGTTCGATATCAGAATATATATCAATGATGATTCATATTGATTCAAATGAAAGAGAAA
>JABLTK010039682.1_pt1 | contig 15929 bp, 17 predicted proteins | sample 7160131 | NCBI WGS metagenome assembly JABLTK01 (sample SAMN14651221, study PRJNA627086) | human gut metagenome | isolation source: feces | host: Homo sapiens
CCCCACAAAGATGGGAGAAATGGGGATGTTCTCCGGCATGATGTTCTGTGCCGACTGCGGCTCCATCATGTACCAATGCAGGGCAACCAATTTCAGGCGCGATCAGGAATATTACCTGTGTTCCGGCTATCGGAAAAGCCGTGATGTATGCGGGCAGACACATTCTATCCGAACTGTTATCCTGGAAGAATTAGTTCTGCAAAATCTGCGCGAGATTGTTTCCTTCGCATCACAGCGCAAAGACGATTTTGTGAAGATGGTCATGGATGCGGATATGCGACAGCGTAACCGAGGTTTGGCAAAACGGCAGAAAACATTGGCCGATGCCGAAAAGCGGATTGCAGAGCTGGACACCATTTTCAAGCGGCTCTACGAAGATACTATTTCGGGAAAACTTTCTGACGAGCGTTTTCAAAAGCTCTCTACCGATTACGAGAAAGAGCAGCATCAGCTTCAAGAGTTAGCGGCTGTCCTCCGTGGTGAAATCGAGGCAGAGGAACAAAAAAGCGCAAATGTGGAAAGATTTCTCTCCGTTGTAGAACGGTATACGAAAATTCCTGAATTCCGGAACAGCTCTGTCAAATATGCGTGTTCGTACAATCCCTCCGGCGTCATCCACACCAGGTACGCCCCATCCCACAGCTCGTAGATCTGGGCATCCAGGCAGACCTGAGGGGTCTGAGAGACCAGGTAGGTCAGCGCCCCAAAGGACGCCTGGAAAGGCTCGGTCACCAGCTGGATGCCCGGCGTGGACGAAAAGACGGTGGGCGCCAGCAGGGGTTCCTCTGGGTGCCGCTCTCGGAGCATCGCCTGTACGTCCAGGCCGTCCAGGCGGATGTGGGTCATGCCTGCCTGGTAACGTGCCAAAATATCTGACATTTGGTCTGCTTTTCGTACAGCCAGAGTGAGCAGTCGGGTGCGGTCGGTGATGCGGTCGGGATACTCCACCGTGTGGCCTGTGGTGTGGAAGATGGGCAAGTTGAGGACAAAATCAGTCTCGGCCGCCTGGCGCATAGTGTCGGCGAAGGCCGCCATGGCCAGGGTGGTGGGGTGGACGCCCAGGATGGACGCCCGACTTTGGACGGTCTCCCACTGAGCGGCGTCCAGCTTGGCCGCGGTGGCCTGGTAGCGGCAGTGGTGCATTCGGGTGGGATCACGCTGCTGTTCCAGGATGGAGCCGGGGCGCATCTGGGCAACCTGCTCCTGCCAATAGGCCACGTCCGCCGTGGACGCCGGTTCCGGGTCGGGTGTTCCGCCGGAAACGGTCACCGGGTGTCCCTGGTACGATTCCGCCAGCTGTCCCAGCAAGATTTGGAACCCAGCTGGGTCAGCCACCTGCAAATTCAGGTCAAAGCACAGGCAGTCCACCCCCTCCGGCAGCCGGAACAGCGTCAGACCACAGCTGTGCCCCTCCTCCGTTCGGGTGTTCCGTTGGGCGAAGGCGGCACGGTACTGCTGGACTTCCCGCTCCCCTTCCGCCTGGGTCAGGGTGGTGCAGTCAAAGCAGGCCACATAGTCGTTCAAAGGGGACTGAATGCCGTGGAGGGTGAGGACGTCCCGCCACGCTTGGCGCAGCTTGGCCAGGTGGATGGCTGTCCCCCGAGTCTCCAAGTAGACGTGGCCGGGGACGCCGCCTAGGTTCTGCTCCAGGGATGCGCCGATGAGGTAGGACTCCTGAATTCGGGTCTTGCTCATGTTTTCTGCTCCTCCGCCAGCTTGAGCAGCTGCTTTTTGTCCGTCTTGCCCACAGCGGTCAGGGGCCAGGTGTGGACTTCCAGGTAGTCGTCCCCCATGCAGAAGCCGGAGACGCCTTTTTCCTTCAGGAAGTGGTTGATCTGTCCCAAATCCAGCACATCGGTGCCGCCGATGGGCTTGCCGCAGATGCAGATGCGCTCGGTGAGCACCGGGTCGGGGACACCGATGACCGCCACTTCGGAGAAGACGCCCCACTCCGTCAGCAGCCCTTCCAGGTAGGAGGGGATGATCTTCTCGCCGGCACGGTTGATACGCTCTTTGATGCGGCCATGGATGGTGATGTAGCCCTGGGCGTCGATGCTGGCCAGGTCGCCGGTCTTGTACCAGCCGTCGGGGGTGAAATACTGGTGGTCGGTGTCCAGGATGCCATAGTAGTAGTGGATGGTGTAGGGGCCCCGGGTGAGCAGCTCGCCCCGCTGTCCGGCGGGGAGCGGGGCGCCGCTGCCGTCTACGATGCGCAGCTCATCGTGGGTGGAGATGGGGGTGCCCTGGGTGGTCAAAATCTTTTCCAGGGAATCATCCTGCTGGGTGGTGCAGACAAGTCCTTCGGCGGTGCCAAAGACCTGGATGAGCACGTTGCCGAACAGCTCTACCGTCCGTTCCGCGTCCGCCACAGGGAGCATGGCGCCGCCTACATAAATCTGCCGCAGGGTGCTCAAGTCCGCTTCCGGCAGCAGTTCCCGCGCCTCCATGAGCAGGTGGAGCAACGCTGGAACCAAGATGAGGGCGTTGACCTGCTCCGCACGGATGAGGGTGAGCATATCCAAGGGAGAGGCGTAGCGGGGAACGACCGCTTTGCCGCCATGGAAGAGGACGCCCAGGATACCCGGGTGAGCCAGGGCGAAGTTATGCCCCAGGGGGAGGGGGGTGAGCAGGGTGGTCTGGTGGCTCCAATGGTTTTTGTCCGCCGTCTGCATACAGCTGTAGTAGTAGTCCCCGTGGGTGCGGGGGATGAGCTTTGGGATGCCAGTGGTGCCGCCGGACAGGAGCAGGATGGCGATGCGTTCGTCAGGAGACTGGGCTTTTACCACCGCTTCCGGCGCCACATAGGCCACCTGCTTCATGCCGGTGAAGAGTTGGATGCCGTCATCGGTCAGGTGGAACCGGCAGTGGACCTTGCTCTGGATGCCGGTCAGCTCCCGAACGCCGTGGTTGGGGAGCATGAGGATGGGCACGACCTCCTCCAGCATCAGCGCCAGGAACATCTGGACGAAGGGGATGCCGTTGGACATCTGCATAATGACCAGCTCATGGGGCTGCACCCCCGCCTGGCGCAGCCGTTCCCGGTCAGCCTCGGCTAACTCTGCCAGCTGCCGATAGGTCACCTTCTGGGCGCCATCGGAGAGGGCGATGCGGTCGCCGTACTGTTCTGCCCTTCGGAGGAAGTGTTCTCCTAAGGTGATGGGTTCCCATAATGCGCTCATTCGGTCTTTCCTCCTTCTTTGGGCTGCCACTGGCTGGCGGCATAGTTGATAACGGGCATGCACTGCTGATACTCATCCAGCATCATCCGGTGTCCGCCGTGCATGGAGTACAGATGGAAATTCCGCTCGGCAAAGCGCACCCAACCTCGGACGGAGTCCAGATGTGTCATCAGGTCATCCCGGCCAGAGAAGATGGACAGGTCACAGCCCACCGTGGGATAGGTCCGGGTCTGCTGCTTGTACTCATAGACCGCATGGAGGTCGGCCTCCACCACCCGAATGGTCTCGCAGGCGAACTCCAGGCACTTCTCCACCTCAAACCGGTTCTCCCGGCTGATCTGTTCCAGGCGGCTGCCCTTGGATTCCTCGTTGAAGATGTCTTCGTAGTGGATCAGACCAATCTCTCCACGCTGGGCGTACTGGGCATAGAGGCAGTCCACGCAGCGGTTGGAGATCTCCGTCACCAGCTCCTTGTCCGGGAACACGTGGTCGGGGAAATAGGTGGTCATCAGGTCCTGCACCTCTTCCCTAGCCGCTTCGTTCTCAAACAGGGAGTGTCCGTACACATCGCCGTCCACCGTGGCGGTGGCGCTCATGAAGATGTGGAAGGGTTCCTGGATGCCCTCCCGGCGGATTTTCTGGTACAGCTCATAGGCCAGGATACCGCCGTAGCAGTAGCCCAGGAGCATATAGCCGCAATCGGGGGTTTTGGTCAGCTCCTCCACCAGGTGGGCGTAGAGGTCATCCACCACGGCGTGCAGCTCGTTGATCGGTTCCTCCCGCTTGCGCAGGCCTCGGCCGGGCAGCTCCAACAGGCAGAGCTTGATGTTCTTGTTCAGGTATTTGGTGTATTTCCAATAGACGAAGGCGGATGCGCCTCCGCCGGGGATGCAAAATAATTTGATGTTCTGCTCGCTCATAAGCCCTCCTCAACTGGCGTCCAGCTGACCGATCTTGGTCATCTTACTGAGGAATTTCTCCATCAGCAGCTCGTGGACGCCCTTCCGATACAGGTTCTCCAGCCGTCCCACCTTCTGGTAGCCCACGTCGGCGTACAGCTTCTGGGCGGCCTGGTTGTTCTCGGTGACCACTAGATAAATCTTGCTGGTCATCCGCTTCTCCAACAGACGCTCCTCCATATAGGCCAGCATCTGCCGTCCGTAGCCTTTGCCTCGGCAGGACTCGTCCACTACGATCATGTGCAGGTAGGGGTAGGTGTAGAAGGAACCCTCCTCCACGTACCACAGCACCCCCACCAGCCGCTGACCCTCATAGGCCAGGTAGACGGCGTCCCGCTGGCAGGCTTTTTCCACCGCGGCGTCCAGCAGTCTGCGCAGGGGGTAATAGCGCTGCCCCAGCTCGGTGGCGAACAGGAAGGCACTGCAATCGGCCACCAGGGGCTGGGTCAGCGGGCGCATCCGCATCATACGGACGCTCCTTTCAAAATCACCTTGTCCACGATGGAGTCCACCGTCTCGAAGTCCTCGTAGTTGATCTCATCCAGGTCGATGGTCACGGAAAAGGCTTCCTCGAACAGGGCGATCATCTTGATGACGCTGAAGGAGTCCACGTAGCCGGAGGAGATGAGCATGGTGTCGTTGGCGATCTCGATGCCTTCCAGCTCGGGCACGTTTTCCAGGAACATTTCGATGACCTGTTTCTTCATTTCACTGTTTGTCATAGCAATACACATCCTCCACGGTCAATCCCATCTTTTCCAGGGGTTTTTCCAAGTCACTTTCTTCAATGGGCGAATGGATGATCTCCAACGCCCGCTCCCGACTCATCTCGCCCACCCGCACCAGCTCGCTCAGCTCCACTTCGTGCTGGCCGTAGCGGAAGACCTTTTCGGTCAGGTACTGTGCCACATAATTGAAGGAGCAGTTGGAGGACTTATCCGGCCAGCTCCGCTTGGGCAGCTGGAACTTCAATTCTCGGATGATGATGTCCAAAATCTTGTCCTCGTTCCACTCGATGTACTTGAAGGGAGACAGCAGTCTCATGTTGCCATAATGCTCCCGAAAGTACTTGTTCTGGTTGTGGATGAGGTCGGCGTAGTCCTCGTAGCCAGTCATAGTTTGGAACAGCTCCACCGCGTTCTCATCGGATTCCTTATAGATCCAGAACAGTTCCGAGTTGCGGATGTACTGCTGTCCCTTGGTGTAGCCACCCAGGATGAGGTCGATGCCATTCTGATGGGCGATGCGGCGGATGGCGTTGTCAATAAGGGCGTGGCAGACTCGGCAGTAGTAGATGGGCTTGCCGGAGCGGATCATCTGTGGGAAGATTTTCAGCAGGTCGGCGGTCTTGAAGACCATCAGGTCCACCCCCAGGATGTCGGTGGCGTTCTTCACGTTGGCGTACATCTCATCCAGGGCGAAGCCGTTGTCGATGATGATGGCCAGAGGGTTCAGGCCCAAGACGCGGACGGCCACATACAGGGTCATGATGCTGTCCTTGCCGCCGGAGACGCTGACGGCGCAATCGTACCGGTTGCCCTTCTTGTAAGGGGCGACGATCTTTTTCAAGGTCTCCAGCTTTTCCTCCGGACTCTTGCTGTCGAAGGACTGGCTGGGGGCGCTCTTTTCTTGCAGGTTCCGGCAGACGCTGCACACGCCGTCGTCGCCCAGGGTGATGTGTCCCTTAGCTTCCGGCATGATGCAGCAGGCGCAGCGGGGGCCGTTATAATTCAATGTCATATTGTTTTAACTCCTGTACGGTCTTTTCGTCCCATTTGCTCACATCCAGCCCCTTCTGGCACAGCAGCGCATAGGTCAGGCGCTCCACACCAAAGGCGAAGCAGGCGGTGTAGGCGAAGTTGCCGTTGTCCAGGCGGATGTTGTAGGGCTTGGAGAAGTGGGTGCGGTGGAAATTGGCGGAGGCGGCGGCAATCTCCTTGTCGGGATTGTCCAGACGGCAGACGAACTCCTGCTTGGAGTCGCCCAGCACCTGGAAGAACTGCAGCTTCTTGTAGTTGCTGGCGAAGAAGGAGTCGTTGGCGGTGTTCACCTTGCAGTTCAGGTCAAAGGTGTCCCGCCAGAAGTGCCACAGCTCCTTGGCCTGGTTGACCTTTTCGGCACAAGTCTCGGGCGCGCCTACGAAGACGTATTCCTTCATGTTGAACTCGTTGAGCCGCGCCAGCTCATAGGCGTTCCCCGCCTCGTTCCGGAAGCAGCGGCCGGAGACCAGGTAGGTCTGGGGGGCGTCCCGCTGGATGGTGCTGCCGCTGAGAAACTGGTAGACCGGAGCGCAGGTGGCGTGGCGGAGCACCAGGGTGGGGGGCTTCATCTCCTCAAAAATGGTCTTGTCCTGGGTGCCCTTCTGGGCGAAGCGATCCAGTACCGCCAGGTCGTTCTTCATGGTGGTCTGGAACATGATGTAGTGGGGGAAGGTCTCGAAGTAGCCGCCCTTTTCGTAGTTGTCGATGGGATAGAGCACGGGGAAATCGTACTGCTTCACCGGCCCGAAGACCTCTTTGCCGAAGGCTTCGATCTTCCGGTCAAAGTAGCGGTAGACCTGCAAAAACAGGTCGCTGTAGGCGTACACGCCATCGGCGATTTCTTTGACGCCCTCGGTGTCCAGGAGGGTCTGGAAGATGGGAGATTGGTTCAGAGGCACGGCGTCGGAGTGGTCTTCCAGGGTCTTGATCTTGACCTCCTTGCCGCTGAGCTGACCGTTCAGGATCATGTCCCGCAGCTGCCCCACCTTCTGGGTCACCTCTGCCTCGTCCCGCTCCTCCAGCTCCACCATCACCTTGTCGCCCTGGCGCTGGATGTTCCGGATGGCTGGGGAGACGTAGGGGAGCATTTCGGTGAAAAAGTTCTGGTCTTTTGCCTGAAACTGGTTCAAATCCAATGTGATGGTCATAAAAATTCCTTTCTGGAACGCATACGGCCGAGACAGGAACCTCCCGTCCCGGCCATGTTCGTGTGATCGTTCTGCTGTCAAATCAAGGTCATGCCCGGTTGTCCTTCAGGCACTCTACCATGTTCACCCGGAACACCTTGCGCTTGAGCAGGGTCAGGGAGATGATGTAGCTGACCACCACCAGCGCCGCGCAGAGGACACTGCTCTTGACGCTGATGACCGCTTCGATGTAAGCGGACAGGTTGTCGATCATCATGGTGTAGAACAGGTCGCCAGCCAGGATGCCCAGGGGGATGCTGATGACCAGGCTGATGGGCACCAGGATGTGGTTGGCGGAGAGGACCATGGAGTTGATCTCGCCCTTGCGGTAGCCGAAAATTTTCAGCATGGAGATGGTGTTCCCGTTCTCCTCCACCATCATGTTCACGGTCAGGTAGACGGCGGCCACACAGAGGACGGCGCCCAGGAGGATCATGACCACGATGATCTGCTGGAGGTCGTCAATGACCGACTGGATCTGATCCTGTACCGACTCCTTGGTGTTGGTCACCGCCACCTCGCTGTCCTTCAATTTCAGCTTGTGGTCGGATAGGATGACGTTATACACATCGTCGTCCAGCTCCATCAGATCCCGCACCGTCTTGCCGGTGGTGTACAGGGTCTTCTGGGCGCAGTCTTCCACGATGCCGGTGATCTTCACCGTGTACTCGTCCATGGTGATGGGGCTGTAGAAGGTGAACTTGTCTCCGGCGCTCAGGCCGTAGACCTTGGCGGCCATCTCGGTCAGGTAGTAGTCCCCGTCCTTGAGGGTGACCTTCTTACCGTCCAGGTCGGTGAGGGTGATGTACTTGGAATCCTTCTGCAAGCCGCTGAGGCTGAACTGGCTGTTTTCAATGTCCTTGGGCTGGAGGGACTCGTTGATGTAGGTCTCGCAGCCCTTCCCCTGCTCCTTGGTCTCATAGCTGGTCAGGTAGTAACGGTAGGAGAAGCTGCCGATGCTGTTGACGGAGTTGTTGACAAAGTTGTCGCAGCTGTCGAAGAAGGTCAGCCCCATGGCCATGATGTAGCCGCCGACTACCAGGCCGATGAGCACCACCAGGGCCCGTGCCTTGTTGCTGAGCAGGGTGCGCAGGCGGAACTTCCACTTGAACTTCATGGTACGGTTGCTGGCAAAGGCCTTGGAACCGCCCTTTTTGCTGGTGGAGGCGTTGAGCAGATCCACCGCATTGCGCCGCAGCAGCCGCTTGGTGGTCAGGATGGCGGAGACCACATAGAACAGGGTGGGCAGGACGATGCAGATGGCCGCGCCGTACAGGGGGACGGCGTAGTGGATAGGCATAGGCTCATAGTCCACGGCGTAGTATTCCGCCATGCTCTGGGCGCCTACGGCTGCCATGATGAGGCCGACGACGGTGCCGGTGATGCTGGCGATGAGGGCCATGGTGGCGTAGTGGCGGGTCAGCTCGCCCTTGCGGTAGCCCAGGGCTTTCAGGGTGCCGATGATCTTGCACTCGGACTTGACCTTTCGGCTCAGGATGGCCGCCACCAGGATGCTGACGATGACCATCATCAGGCACATCATCATGTAGGACATCATCATGTAGGTCTTGGGGTTGTTCTGCACCGCCTCGATGCGGGGGTTGACGGAGGCGTCGGTGTACTGGAGCATGGTGTAGTCCTTGTTCACCTTCTTACGGAACTGCTTCTCCTTAGCGGAGTCGTGGTAGACCACCGTGTAATAAACCGTCTCGTCCTCCAGCTTGTCATAGGTGTCATCAGACACCGCCGCCACGGCGAAGCCCTCGTTGTTCCGATAGGCGTCGGTGAGGTTTTCCAGGCAGTTGATGTAGTCGGGACGGAGCATGAAACCGGTGATGGTGTACTGCTTGCCGTCCAGCTTGAGCTTGTCCCCGATGGCCAGGTCATTGGCCTGGGCGAAGCCCTTGGAGACCACGATCTCATCGTCGTCCACCACGTCCTTGCCCTCAAAGACCTCATAGGTGTCGATCTTCTGGTTCCGTTTCAGGACGCGGACGGTGTAGTCCTTCTCCTCTACGTCCACGTAGCCGGTCTCTTCCAGGGTCAGGTCGTATTTCTTCTCCAAGTCCTTCCGTTCTGCCTTCTCGATGGGCATGAGGGTGGAGAACTGGGCGTCCTCCATGTTGTGCCGCTGGGCAAAGTCGGTCACATAGCCGTCCAGTCCGGTGCCAGTGGTCAGGATGGACAGAAAGAGGAAGATGGAGACCGCCGTCAGGACGACGGTTGCCAGGTAGAAGGACAGGTTGTGTTTGAGATTATGCTTATATCTTCGATTCAGTTTCATCACAGCACCAGCTCCATCGGACTCACTTTGTTTGCATTGACCTCGTTGCTCTGAATCTTGCCGTCCTTGATCTGGATGATCCGGTCGGCCATGCCGCTGATGGCGGCGTTGTGGGTGATGATGACCACCGTGGTGTGATACCGGTCATTCAGGGTCTGCACGGCCTGGAGGACGCCCAGGGAGGACTTGGTGTCCAGGGCGCCGGTCAGTTCGTCGCACAGGAGGAGCTTGGGATTCTTGACCATGGCGCGGGCGATGGCCACCCGCTGCTGCTGGCCGCCGGACAGCTCTCTGGGGAAGCGATCCTGGAGGCCGTTGATGTCCAGAGCGCCGAAGAGCTCATCCAGGTTCATGGGACTGGGGGCGATGTCCGCCACCACTTCCACGTTCTCCCGGGCGGTCAGGTCGGGGATGAGGTTATAGAACTGGAAGATAAACCCCACGTCCTCCCGGCGGTACTCGGTCAGCGCCTTCTGCTTGAGACCGGAGACCGTCCGGCCGCCTACGGTCAGGGTACCGCTGTCCAGGGTGTCCAGGCCGCCGATGATGTTGAGCATGGTGCTCTTGCCGGAGCCGGAGGGGCCCAACACGACGATGACCTCGCCCTGCTCGGCGCTCAGCTCTGCCCCGTCCAGGGCTTTGACGGCGGATTCTCCCTCGCCATACACCTTGCTGGCGTTCTTCAATTGGATAAACATGTTACTGCTCTGCCTCCTCGCTGATTTTTTGCATGACCACCTCGCTGAGCGACTGCACGCTCTGGGAGATGTATAGATCCAATTCCTCTGACACCAGGATGCCGAAGTCCTCCTGGCAGCTCAGGTACAGCTGGACGATGACGATGCTGTCCGCCCCCAGGTCATCAATGAGCAGGTCGTTGTCGCCGATCTGCGCCGGGTCCAGGTTCAGCAGCTCACCCAGGTGTCCTTTGATGGTGCTCTTTACTGTTTCAATGGTCATCTCACACATTCCGTCCCTTCATCTTGATCTCTTTCACGCCGTCTGTCCGTTCCTCCAGCACTTGAGCCATCTGGAACCGTGCCACTTCTCCTTTGCCCGTCCGAGGCAGCGGGTCGCGGAAGGCGTAGAGCTTGGTCACTTTCTTGTTCATGGGCAGGCCAGCGTTCACCTTGCGAATTTGGGCGAAGCACGCTGTCTCCTGAAAGTTGTCATAGTCCTTGGGGCTGACAAACAGAGTCACCTGATCCTGATAGCCTGCGGTGCAGTAGCCGCTGGAAAAATCGTTGAGGAAGTCGAAATAGACGTCGATCTCCTCCGGATAGATGTTCTCGCCGGAGTCGGTGACGATGACGCTCTTGCAGCGGCCCAGGAAGTAGGTGCGCTGTCCGTCCAGCTTAAAGATGTCGCCGGAGCGGAAGGGGCCTTCTCGGAAGACCTCTTTGCCGCCGATGAGGATGGACTCGTACAGGGAGTGACCGTCCAGCACCAGCTCGCCTACGCCGTTGTCCACGTAGGTGCCGTCCTCCAGCAAAATCTTGGCCTTGTGCTTGTTGTAGAAGCAGCCCACGTAGTCAGTGGAGGGGTCTTCGTCGATGCCGCCCATGGTGGAGGTGCCGATCTCGGTCATGCCCCAGCTGTTGAGGAAATAGATGCCGCTGTTCAGCAGGACTTTGACGGACTCCGCGTCCAGCTTCGCACCGGCACTGATGCCCACTTTGAGGTTCTCGCCCAGCAGCTGCTGGAACTCCTGCTCGCCGCAGCCGCCGTAGCGGGCCTGGGCGATGCGGATAAAGCCCTTCCACATGGCGGGGACGCAGAACATCATCCAGATGTTCTCCTGCTTGCAGGTGTCGATGATGGAGAACACGCCGCTGTTGGGCGGGAAGATCACGCAGTGACCCATGTGCCAGAAGGTGACCACCAGCAGAAAGCCGGAGATATGCCGGAAGGGCAGCGCCAGCAGGCTCTTGTGCTCCTCCAGCTTGGTGGAAATGCTCCGCTGGGTGATGCGGTCGTTGCCCAGCCAATATTCGGTCACGTTGCGCACCGTGCCCACGATAGCGGAGGCGGCGAAGACGTAGGCTTTAGCGGTGCCGGTGGTGCCGGAGGTGTGGAAGGAGATCTTATCCGCCCAGCGGTCATCGCCTACCGGTGGGTAGTGGATCGGGTCGCTCAGAATCTTCTGGTCGTCTACCCCTTCCACCTGGGCAATGTCCACATCCAGGACATCGGGGATGCCCGTAGGACGGTGGGTGATAAAGGCTTTCACGCCAGCCTCCGTCACGAAGTGCTCGTCCAGCTGGTGGGGGTTCTGGGCGTCCAGCAGCATGACCCGATAGCCGCACTTCATCAGGGCGAACATGACACCGAACCAGTAGACGGAGTTGGGGGCTTTCAAAGCCACCCAGGCGCCTGGTTCCAGGGGCTGCATCCGCTGGTTCAGGTAGTTGGCCATGGCCTGGATGTGGGTCAGGTAGGCATCGCCGCTGACCTTCTTCTTCTCCTTGCCGACGAAATATTCGATTGCGGTGTGACCGGCCGTATTGCCGATGGTCTCCTCCAACAGGGTCTGAAAGTGCATTCTCTGCTCCATAGGACTCCTTTCTCCTCACAAAACGGCGGTCATCATGCCGATGTTGGCGCCAACGGCACCGCCTACCATCAAAATCTTGGATCCCGCATGGAGCCGGCCGTCCTGCCAGGCACGGTAGGCCGCCAAGGGCACGTTGCTGGCGCCCATGTTGCCGCAGTCCTTGACGATCTCCACGAACTTGCTCAAGTCCATATCCATGGCCTTGCTGATGTGCGCCACAATCCACTTGGCCACCTGGGTGGGAACGATATAGTCCAAGTCCTCCTTCGTCCAACCGGCGGCGGCCAGCACCTTGGGGATGGTGTAGGGCGCTTCCGCCGCGGCGTCGGTGAGGGCTTTGGTAGTGCCGGGGACGTACATCTTATCCGGGTCGCCGGGGAAGGCCACGCCGCCGCCCCAGATGACGTTGTTGTTCCAAATCTCCGGGATGGTCTTGAACCAGGAGGTGTGGATGCCCCGCTGGTTGTCCGAGGACTTTTGCAGCAGGAACGCGCCGCCGCCATCGCCCACGGACAGCGCCACCGGAGCACGCTGGAGGAGTTCTTCCTTGCTGTCGTAGCGGAGCTTCGTCCATTTGGACAGGCATTCACCGGAGACCACCAGGACGGTCTCCGCCTTGCCGGTGGCGATGAAGCTGTCAGCGATGTCCACGCCGCTGAGGAAGGCGTTGCAGGCGTTCTTCACGTCAAACGCAAAGCCGTTGCGGATGTTCAGCTTGTCCGCCACCACGTTGGCGGTGGCCGGTTCCACGAAATCTTGGGTCACCGAGGTGAACAGGATGGCGTCCACGTCCTGGGGCTCCACGCCAGCTTCCTTCATGGCGATCTCCCCTGCGCGGGCGGCGATGTCGGAGCACAGCTCGTCCTTGGCCGCCCAATGGCGGGAGGCGCAGCCGGTGAGCATCTTGCACAGGCCGAGCTTCACGCCGTGGTCTTTGTATCCGGCCATCTCCTCCAGCTCTTCGCTGGTGACCACCCGTTCCGGCAGATACCCGCCGATTCCTTTGATCCATGTACTCATACTGCAGTTTCTCCTTCTATGGTCTGCTGGATGTAATGCAGAAAATCTGCTTCTTGTTCGCGCATATAAAAGTGGGTGCCGGGGAAGATCTTGACCTCCAACAGGTTGGGAGCACTCTCCCGCCACAACACCAGTTCCTCCGTGTCCCCCACCTCGGCGTCATCATCGCCGCACAGCACCACTGTCTCCGCCTGAACGACACGGCAAGTGGGACGGTACTGCTCCAACAGCCGGATATCCTCTCGGCAGAGGGTGAAAAGCATCTGGAACATCTGCAAATTGGTCTGCACCTCCTCTGGGAAGCCGCCCAGCTTCATGAGATACTCGTTCAGCTCCTCCTCGGAACCGAACCCGTAGTGGTGAGGCTGGAAGCACACCGGCGGGTGCTGGCCGGACAGGATGAGGCGGGCGGCCCGTTTGCCGTAGTCGGCTTCCAACAGGACTTCCGTCTCGTAGGCCACGAAGGCGCCCATGCTGTGACCGAAGATGCAGAAGGGCTCGTCACCCACGAAGTCCGCGATGCGTGCCGCCGCCGTCTGGGCGATGGCCATGAGGCTTCTCGCGCTGGGCTCTTTGGCCTGGTAACCTCGGCCGGGGTATTCGTAGAGGAAGACATCCTCTTTGGCCAGCGTCTCGATCTGCTTGATAAAGTTGAAATAAAACGCAAATCCACCGGCGTGTGGAAAACAAATCAGTTTCATAAGTTCCTTTCTACTCTCTCTTTCTACAGCCATCGGACTGGTTTCGGCTGCGCCGTCCACGGCTCCATGTCCGCCAGGGTCACCGGCACAGTGACCACGGAATGCAGCGCCCGTTCCGGCGGCACGCAGGCGGAGAGGCAGTAGTCCTCCCCCACCGGCTGGGTGACGGCGTTGGCGCAGGGTTGGCCGGTCTGGGCGTGGCAGATGACGGAACGGCAGGGGTTGCCTTCCAACGGCTCCACCTGGAAGCGCTGGAATCCGCAGTTCAGCCCGTCGCCGCGGAGTTTGCCAAAACTCTCCTTCATCGTCCAAAGCTGGACAAATCGTCGCTCTGGCGGTGTCGATACCTGTTCCAGCTGCTGTCGTTCCTGAGATGTCAGGCACAGCTCGTACATTCCCCGCTCCACTGGTTGGACTTTTTCAATGTCCACGCCGAGCGGACAGTCTGCCAACCCACAGACCGCCCAATCTCCTGCATGGGAGAGGCTAAACTGGACGGGATTTCCCTCCAAAAAGGGCTTTCCGTACCGGTTCTTCCGCAGTGCCATGGGACGGTCTCCGCACCGCTTCCACAGGCAGAAGTTGCCCAACAGCCCGGCAGCCACGCAGCGCAGCCGATCCGCCTCCCGGCGAAAGGCGCTGGCACGGTGCCAGCGCTCTGGGGAGAGGTAGGGGGCGTAGGGTTCCAGGGTGTCCGGGTGCAGTTGGTGGATGGCGAACAAAAATACGGGGATGTTTTCTTCCGGAAGTATGTCACTATCATAGTTAGCTTTCGCTAACTCGCCGTCAAAAAAAGATGCTCCAGCAGTTTCTCTGCCGGAACCATCCAACCAGTCCGTCATGCGTTGCGCTCTTGCCGCGGGTACTCCAGCATTTGCCCCGTCCCAGACAGGGACAGCCCAAACTGCCGGATGCTCTCCCGCACCTTTGCCGCATAGACCCGACCTGCCACCAGACGCTCCCCGTTGCGGAGCAGGATGCCCAGCCGGTGGTTGTCACAGCGGTAGGTGGAGGCCACCTGGGCGATGTTGACGATGCAGCTCTTGCTGATGCGGAGGAAGCGGTACTGCTCCAACAGCGCCTCCAGAGCGGTCAGGGAATCCCTGCACCGGAAGACCCGGCTTTCATCGTAGAAAAAGGTCTTGCGGTTGATGCTCTCGATATAGAGGATGGTATGGAGCGGGACGCAAACGGTCATATCCTCTGCCATGCCGGTCAGCGACACCGCACACTGCCGCAAGGCATCCAGCAGATTGCGCACACGGGCGTCTACGGCAGGGCAGTTGACGATGATCTCGATCTCGGACATGGTCTTATCTTGATTGATCTTTACTTTCATGAACAGCCTTTCTCGCGTAGGGTACCTTGCCTTCCAAAAGTTAGTTATCGCTAACTTTTGAGGACATTTGTTCAAGTGCTTTCTATTATACCTGCCCCCTGCCCCCATTTCAAGTAATTTGGTGCAAACTGCCCAATTCTCGTTGCAAACGTGCCCGAAATACCCTATGAGGGTGGGGAAAACGCCTCGGATGTGCTATACTGACCCTATCAGACAGCGAAACGGAGGGATGCAGATGTATTTTATCGTATACGGCGATCCAAAAGATTGAGAAAGGGGACTTACATGACAACGGTATCCATTTGCACCTATGCCTCCCCTCTCGGCGGCGTCCTCCTGTCCGCTGACGAATTGGGCTTGACAGGCCTGTGGTTTGACGGGCAGAAGTATTTTGGCACAAACCTCCCGGCGGAACCCGTCCGGCAGGAGACTGCAATCTTGACCGAGACCAAACGGTGGCTGGACGTGTATTTTTCCGGCCGAGAACCGGATTTCCTGCCGCCGCTGCACCCTATCGGCTCCCCCTTCCGCCGGGCGGTCTGGGATTTGCTCCTGCAGATCCCCTATGGCCAGACCACCACCTATGGGGCGCTTGCCCGCCGGCTGGCGGCGCAGCTGGGACGGGCCACCATGTCCGCTCAGGCGGCAGGCAGTGCGGTAGGGCACAATGAGATCTCCATCCTCATCCCCTGTCATCGGGTGGTGGGCACCAACGGCAGTCTGACCGGTTACGCCGGCGGGGTGGACAAGAAGGAGCGGCTGCTGACCTTGGAGGGGGTGGATATGCGTGGTCTGTTCCGCCCGACCAAGGGCACTGCACTTTGAGAAAACAGATAGGAGGAATGACCGGTGAACAAGGCAGACAGAGCGGAAGAACTGTTCCGGATGGGCTATAATTCTGTGGTGGCTAAGGATGTGCCTGCCTACCATATCGCCGGAGGGAATC
>JABLTK010090494.1_pt1 | contig 15927 bp, 17 predicted proteins | sample 7160131 | NCBI WGS metagenome assembly JABLTK01 (sample SAMN14651221, study PRJNA627086) | human gut metagenome | isolation source: feces | host: Homo sapiens
AAAATTTGAAAAATAATATAGATTTATTATTAATTTAATGATATAATAAAATAAATTAATTAATTAATGGAGGTAAAAATATGGGTAGAAAGGTTTTTAAATTTTTTTCAGTACTGTGTAGTGCTGCAGTTACATGGGGAGTAGGAAATGTTGGTTTTGTAAGTGCAATGGATGGACAGGAAAATGTTGCTGGATCACCAAAAAAAGTTTTCACGCCAGCGAGCTGTACATCAGAAGAGGAGAAATCTGCAAAAATGTCTGAGATTTCACGTAAATTGGATGAATTTTACGGATACAAATGTCCTTCATCCAGTGAAGACATATTAACCGGTAGGGATGATAATACAGAGAGATTTATTGTAGTGTGTATTTCTAAGTTGGGATGGTTATTTAAAAATTATCTCAATGAGGAGTTGTCTAACTGTAGTGAAGAACTTTGTGAAATTATATATAATGAAATGTATAGTAGGGTGCGTTTATTATTGCACTTCGAAGATGATGTGCGTGATGAAAGACTTCGTTTTTTCGAATCCGTGATAGACGCTATCCCACAACTTGTGAAAATAAAAACTGAAAAAATTTTAAACAGTGGTGTTTGTGGTGATGAGAGGGTTAATGCAATAACTATATTAGACAATATTGATTTAGTGACTTCAAGTATTCGAGATATGATAATTATTTTAGGGAATATTGACAAATGTAAGTACGATCATTCCGAATTATTAAGAGGAATGAATTCGATTGTTAGAAATATGTGTTCGGAAGGAGATATGAGAGTAAACGATTGTCTTGAAAATGGAGTATCATTGTGCGAGGTAGCCGATCAACTGTTGCATTTATAAAATATGGATATTCATGTTGTTGTAGTTTTTGTGTTACTAAAAATTGAAATTTGTTGAAGATAAATATTGTTTGTTGCGTAGTAAAGTTAAAAATGTTGTTAAAGATAATGCACAAAAGATATAAAAAATACTATTAGAGTGAATAGAATAATAGTAATTGGTTTGCTGTGTTAATCTTTCACTTATTTTATAAATTTCGTTGAGTTACGTGATTGTTGTGTGATTTTTTACATATAATAAAAATACTTCCCCAGCCTAGCTGGGGAATGTTTATTTTGCTTGAAAGGAGTTTTTTGTCTCTATTATATTGGTTGAGTTACTGAATTATGATAATATTGTGTGGCTTTTTACACACGATAAAGCTACCAAAAACGGTAATAAAAAATTTTATATCATTGATTTCAGGTAAGAAGTTATAAACTCATCAATTTCACCATTCATAACTGATTCAACATTTCCTATTTCACACCCGGTTCGATGGTCTTTTGCTAGCGTATAAGGCATAAATACATATGATCTTACTTGAGAACCCCAAGCGATCTCTTTCTGAACACCTTTTATGTCTTCTATTTTTTCCAAGTGTTCACGTTCTTTTATTTCAATTAGCTTAGATTTTAAAATTTTCATGGCAGTGTCTCGATTTTGATATTGACTGCGTTCATTTTGACATGCTACCACAAGTCCGGTTGGGAGATGTGTAAGGCGTACTGCGGAAGAAGTTTTATTAACATGTTGTCCACCGGCTCCACTTGCTCGGTAAACATCCATTTTTATATCCTCTGGAGCAATATCTATTTTTATTTCTTCGTTTATTTCCGGAATGACTTCAATTGATGCAAATGATGTGTGCCTTCTTCCGGAAGCGTCGAACGGAGAAATTCTGACAAGACGGTGTACTCCGTTTTCTCCTTTTAAGAAACCATAAGCATTGATCCCTTCAATAAGCATTGACGCACTTTTAAATCCCGCTTCTTCTCCATTCAAACAATCTAACATTTTTACTTTGTATTTATGTTTTTCAGCCCATTTGGTATACATTCTGCATAACATTTCTACCCAATCTTGCGCTTCGGTTCCACCTGCTCCCGAATGGAAAGTAATAATAGCATTGTGAGAATCATACTCTCCTGTTAAAAGGGTGGTTAATGTCTGATTCTCAAGTTCTTTTTTTACCGACCTAAGTTGAGTATGAAGTTCTTCCAGTGATGAATCATCATTTTCCTGTATGGAAAGTTCCGTTAATGTTTTCAAATCTTCGAATAAATTTTTTAATTTTTCATATTCTTTGATCTTGCTTTTTAGCTCGCTAATTTCCGATAAAATTTTTTGAGAAGTTTCAGAATTGTTCCAAAAATCAGGTTCTGCAGATTTTTTTTCAAGCAAATTTAAACGTGACTTGGAATCTGCTATCTTTAAAGCTTCCTCTAAAGAACGGATCTTGGGGATCAATTTATTTATTTCTAAATTTAGTTCGTCGATTTGTATATTCATAGAACACTTCCTAAAATATATTTATTTGTCAAATTTTTCGCTGTATGCCTCAATGGTTTCAGATATTATTTTTATGGCATCTTCACGACCTCTTACGTCATTTACCACTGTTTCCTTATTTTCTAATTCTTTATAGACACTGAAAAAGTGTTTCATTTCTTCAAAAATGTGTGCCGGCAAGTCAGAAATATCTTTATATTGATTATATGTTGGATCATCTGTCGGTATTGCTATTATTTTTTCATCGTTGCTTCCGGAATCAACCATGGATATGACTCCGATTGGATAACATTGTACGAGTGTCATGGGGTAGATATGTTGGGAACACAAGACCAATACATCCAATGGATCTCCATCTTGAGCATAGGTTCTTGGAATTAAACCATAATTTGCCGGGTAATGAGTGGAAGTATATAAAATTCTGTCTAATTTTAGTAATCCTGTTTCTTTATCAAGTTCATATTTGGTTTTGCTTCCTTTAGGTATTTCTATAACTGCCGTAAATTCTTCAGGTTTTATTCTTGATGGATTTATGTCGTGCCAAATATTCATTGTTAAAACTTCCTTTACTTTTTATTTTGAATTTTAGTTGCCGTTACCGTGTTTTTCATTAACATTGCAATGGTCATGGGTCCTACTCCACCGGGAACGGGAGTTATATATCCTGCGACTTTTGAAACTGAATCAAAATCTACATCTCCACAAACTTTTCCGCTATTATCACGATTTATACCTACATCTATGATTGTAGCTCCTTTTTTTATCATATCCGCTGTAATAAAACGTGGTTTTCCTATTGCACATATAAGTATATCAGAATTTTTGCAAATATCATTAAGATTTTTAGTTTTGCTGTGACAAATTGTGACGGTTGCATTTTTTTGAGTGAGTAAATGAGCTGTTGGTTTTCCGACTATATTGCTTCTTCCTATGACGGTACAATTTTTACCTTCAACGGATATTCCGGTTGAATCGAGCAATTCCACTATTCCTGCGGGTGTGCAAGGAATCAATTTGCTTTTTCCGAGTACCAACTTTCCTACATTTACAGGATTAAATACATCAACATCTTTGTTTTCGCAAATTGCCGAACTTACTGAGAATTCATTTATGTGCGACGGAAGCGGGAGTTGAGTTAAAATTCCATGAATTGTCTCATCTTTATTTAATTTTTTTATAAGATTTATTAATTCTTCTTGAGAAATATTTTCCGGTAAAAAATATTCTTTGGAATAGATACCTACTTCTGCGCAAGCTTTTTGTTTGTTTCTGACGTATATTTTCGAAGCGGGATTTTCTCCTACTAAAACAACTGCCAGTCCCGGGTTAATACCTTGTAACTTTAGTTTAAAAACTTCTCTTTTTACATCTCCTTTAACTTTTTGGGCAATGTTTTTTCCGTCAATAATCATTTTCAGCACAGCCTTTCTTGACTTTGGAAATACATACCTATTAAAATGAAAATACAATTATACTACATATCGGAGGAAATTAAAAGTGAAAATAAAAAAAGCCGTTATTCCTGCAGCGGGTTTTGGAACAAGAATTCTGCCTTCAACCAAAGCAATGCCCAAGGAAATGTTTCCCATTGTGGATAAACCTGCAATTCAGTACATCGTAGAAGAAGCTGTGAATTCGGGGATAACAGATATTTTGATTATAACCGGACGTGGAAAAGAAGCTATAGAAAATCATTTTGATAGAAGTCCTGAGCTTGAAAATTTACTTGAGAACAAAAATAAAAAATCTATGTTAGAATCCATAAAGAAAATAAGTGATATGGCAAATATATATTTTATGCGTCAAAAAGAAATGAAAGGACTTGGTCACGCAATTTATTGTGCGAAATCATTTGTGGGCAATGAACCGTTTGCTGTACTTTCGGGAGACGATGTTATTGATAGTAAAGAACCTGTTTGTTTGCAACTCATGAAAGCTTTTGAAAAGTTCAATCTTCCTGTTGTGGCAGCTCATGAAATGCCCAAGGATGAAATTCATAAATACGGCTCGTTAAAAGTGAATCACATAGAAGACAATTTGTTTATGTGCAGTGATATGATTGAAAAACCTACACCGGATAAGGTTTTATCATTGTATTCAATTTTGGGGAGATATGTTTTAACTCCTGAGATATTCGATATTTTGAGTGTTACATCTCCGGGAGCAGGCGGAGAGATTCAACTTACGGATGCATTAAAAGTTTTGTCGCATGAAAAAGGTGTAATAACCGTGGATTTTGAAGGAAAACGTTACGATATGGGAAACAAATTGGGAGCCATGCAAGCTTGTGTTGAATTTTCTCTTAAACATTCGGAAATTTCGGATTCGTTTAAAGAATATATTAAAAAATTAGCTGAAAAATTATAGTATTGCAAATTTAAAAATAATATGTTAAACTGTAATGGCGTGTGTGGAACAGTACATAATTACGGTTAAATCTGTTTCATTATTTGCATAATGTCAGCATTCCTCTGCCAGGTTTAGAAGAGCATGAATGTGTGGATTTTTGGAGGAAAAAATGAGTTTATTGGACAAAATTGCAGAATCATCTTTGAAAAGCACTTTGCCGCAATTTAATGTGGGAGATACCGTAAAGGTAGGCGTGCAAATTAAAGAAGGAGAAAGAACGAGAATTCAAATTTTTGAAGGAACCGTTATCGCAAAAAAAGGAAGCGGTATTGCCGAAACATTTACTGTAAGAAAAGTTTCTTATGGATTTGGTGTTGAAAGAATTTTTCCCGTTCATTCACCCAGTGTTAAAGATGTGAAAGTTGTAAGAAAAGGCCGTGTTCGCAGAAGTAAGCTTTATTACCTTCGTGACCATGTTGGTAAAGCAGCTAAAGTTAAGGAAAGAATTTAAAAGGGGATTTCTGTCCCCCTCTTTTTAGTTCAGTAGTAGGTCGTTTTATATAATTATATTATAAATAACAAATTGGTTTTGTTATATTTTTATATAAAGGAAGTGTGTTAAAGTGGATAAAGATAACAGTATAAAAAATGATGTTCAAGCATTTAAAAATCCAGCTTCAAAGTATTCTGGTTTTTGTTTTGAATGGCTTGAATCTTTGATACAGGCGATAGTTTTTATTTTGATTTTGTTTACTTTCTTCTTTCGAACTATGAAAGTTGACGGAGAATCCATGATGAATACACTTCACGATAATGATAAAATTTTTGTTTCAAAGTGGAAATATAAACCTACCGATGGAGACGTCGTTACAATTGTCAAAGGTCAAAATTACGATAAACCTATAGTAAAGCGAGTAATTGCAACCGAAGGACAATCTTTGAAAATTGATTTTTCAGACGGAAGCGTATATGTAGACGGCAAAAAATTAGATGAATACTATATAAAAGAAAAAATGTGGCTTCAGGAAGATGGAGAGATTCCTGATGTGATCCCGGCAGGTTATTCGTTTGTCATGGGAGACAACAGAAATCACTCCGCTGACAGCCGTTCAAAAGCAATCGGACTTATAGACAATAAAGATATTATAGGAAAAGTTAAGTTTATATTCTATCCGTTAAATAGAATCGGAGTAGTTAAATGATTTAGTTTTTAGGCAAGGGGTATGTATTTAAGTATGGAAAATTTGCAAAATAAACCTAAAACTCAGCCGGAGAATAAGTATCCGGCCGATTCTTTTTCAACTTTTTGTTTTGAGTGGCTTGAATCTGTAATTCAAGCAATTATTGTTGTTGTGTTTTTGATGGTTTTTGTTTTTAGAGTTGTAAATGTGAGTGGTACTTCTATGTTGAATACTCTGCACAATGGAGATAAAGTAGTGGTTTTAAGGTGGAATTACACTCCTAAAAATGGAGATGTAGTAGTTATCAAGAGGGGACAAAATTTAGACGAACCTTTGATAAAGAGAGTAATTGCGACTCAAGGTCAAAAATTTAGTATAGATTTTTCAGATGGAAGCGTATACGTAAACGGTAAAAAATTAAAAGAACCATATATTAAGGAAAAAATGCATTTACAGGGCGATGCCGACATACCTAATGAAATTTCGATGGGTCGTTCATTTGTTATGGGAGATAACAGAAACCATTCCCTTGACAGCAGATTTCAGAGTGTTGGAGAAGTTGAAGATAATAATATAGTGGGAAAAGCTGTATTTATAGTTTTTCCGATTGATAGAATTGGATTTATAAAATAATTTTTTGCGAAGAAGTGATTTAAATAGAACGAAATAATTTGAAAAACAATATAAATTGGTTTCCAGGTCATATGGCAAAAACACGCAGAGAAATAAAAGAAACTTTGAAGAATGTAGATTTAGTTGCAGAAATTTTAGATAGTAGAATACCTGTCAGCAGCAGCAATCCTGAAATAAATGAGATAACGGAAAACAAACCTCGCATTATTGTTCTTAATAAAGCAGATTTATCTGACACAGATAAAAATAAAAGATGGTTGGAATTTTACAAAAATCAAAATATTAATTGTATTTTTTTTAGTAATAAAGATAATTTGGGAAAATTGGCCTTTACGAATAAAGTGTTTGAAATAATGAAACCAAAAATAGATTTGTGGAGAAGTAAAGGCATGATAAACCGTAGTATTCGTGTGATGGTTGTGGGAATTCCTAATGTCGGTAAATCTTCTTTTATTAATAAATTGTGTAAAAATTCAAAAGCAAAAGTAGAAAACAGACCTGGTGTTACACGTAGAAATCAATGGTTTTCGGTTAATGAAAGTATTCAACTTTTAGATACTCCGGGAGTGTTGTGGCCGAAATTTGAAAATCATGAAGTAGCGTATAATTTGGCTTTTACGGGTGCCATTAAAGATCAAATTCTTGATATAGAAGATCTTGCTTTAAAGTTTATCGATACAATAAAAATAGATTATTTATCGAATTTGTCAAAAAGATTTAAAATAAATTCTCAAAATATTTCCGATTTGACTTCAATTGAAATATTGGAACAAATAGCAAAAAAGAGAGGTATGCTCGTTTCCGGAGGAGAAATTGATACTTTGAGAGTTTCGAATATGATTTTAGAAGAATTTAGAAGCGGAAAGTTAGGTAAAATAACATTAGAAAATCCAAAGATATAAGGTGAGATATAATATGGATTGGCTTTACTATGAAAATTTATACAATGATGAAGGTAAAAAAATTGTTTGTGGAATTGATGAAGCCGGTAGGGGACCTTTGGCAGGACCTGTTTACGCTGCGGCAGTTGTTTTGCCTTTCGGAACAGTTATTGATGGAGTTAATGATTCTAAAAAAATCAGCGAAAAGAAACGTGAGTATCTTTTTGATGTCATAAAGGAGAAATCTGTGTGCTTTAATATAGCGTTTGCCACAGCAGAAGAAATTGATGATGTGAATATACTTAATGCCACATTTTTAGCTATGAAAAGAGCTGTTCAAGGGTTGAAAGAATCTCCTGATTTTGCTTTAGTCGATGGTAACAGGTTGCCAAGTCTTGATATACCGTGCGCAGCAATTGTAAAAGGAGATAGCCTTTCAGAGTCTATTGCATGCGCTTCAATTTTGGCTAAAGTAGAAAGAGATAGGTTTATGAAAAGAGAATCAGAAAAATATCCTCAATATTTTTTTGAAAAACATAAGGGATATGGAACGAAAATTCACGTAGAAGCTTTGAAAAAATATGGTCCGTGTCCGATTCATAGAAAAACTTTTTTAAAGAAGATACTTTGCCATGAATGAAATCGGTAAAAAAGGCGAAAATTATGTTTCTGAATATCTCAAGGAAAAGGGATTTAAAATAATTTACCGAAATTATCACAGTAGATACGGTGAAATAGATATAATTTGTGAAGATGAAAAATATATTGTTTTTGTGGAAGTGAAAGTACGTAAACGAAATTCATTGGTAAAAGGATTGGAAGCAGTAAGTAAATCTAAAAGAATAAAAATAGTAAAAACCGCTTTGATTTATTTAATGAATAATAATTGTGAAAAACAACCTCGTTTTGACGTTGCTGAACTTACTACAGAGACAAAAGAGGATGATTTAATTTTAAATTACCTTGAAAATGCTTTTGATACGGAGGAATTAAATGCGTTTTTTTGACCTTCACTGTGATACACTTTATAAAATGACTATAGAAAACAAAAATATTTATAAAAATGATTTTAACGTTGATATCGAGCGTTCTTTGAAATATTGTCCTTATGTAGGTTGTTTTGCGGTTTGGATTCCAGATGAAATCAGGGGTGATGAAGCTTTTGATTTTTTTAATAGGGCTGTTTTAAAGTTGTCGAATCAAGAAAAACTTTATAAGAAGTATTTTAAGATTTGTAAATCATTTAAAGATATAGATAATTTAAATTTAGAAAAACGCCAAGGCATTGTTTTGACTGTTGAAGGAGGAGGTGTAATTGGAGGGAAAATAGAAAATTTGAAAAAATTATACGATGCTGGGGTAAAAATTATGACTTTAACCTGGAACGGTAGGTGTGAAATTGGATCAGGAGCGAATTTTGATGAAGGATTGACTGATTTTGGGTACGAAGTTGTAAAAGAAGTGGAAAAAATCGGAATAATAATCGATATTTCCCATGCTTCCGAAAAACTTTTTTATGATGTGAGTAAAGTAGCAACGAAGCCTTTTATAGCCACGCATTCAAATTCAAAAGTAATGTGTAATCACAGACGTAATCTGACTGATGAGCAGTTTAGAACAATAAAATCTGTTGGAGGTTTGGTGGGAATAACTTTTTGCAGTTATTTTCTCAGTGATAAAGATAAAGTTGACTTTGATCAATTGGAAAAGCATATAGAACATTTTTTGGAACTTGGTGGAGAAGATTTTTTAGCATTAGGAAGTGATTTTGACGGTGCGGAACTTCCATATGATATTTCAGGAATAGAGTCGATTGAGAATATTTACGAATATTTTTTAAAGCGTAATTATGGTGAAGTGCTGTTGGATAAGATATTTTTTAAAAATGCTTATAATTTTATGAAGATTAATATGAGATAAAATAAATTTTGATGTATAGGAGGGATTGGGTGTCCATTTACGCTATTTCTGATTTACATCTTTCACTTAATTCGAATAAAAGCATGGATATTTTTCCGGGTTGGAAAAATTATGTTAACAGAATAAAAGAAAATTGGATAAATACGATTAAAGATGAAGATACAGTGGTTATTGCAGGAGATATTTCTTGGGCGATGAAGATAAACGAAGCGAAAAAAGATTTTGAATTTATAAATAATCTTCCTGGTAAAAAAATTTTTATAAAAGGTAACCACGATTATTGGTGGAATACAGCGAAAAAAGTAAATGAATTCTTAAATGAAAACAATTTTAAAAGTATTTCCATAATATATAATTCTGCGGAAGTTGTAGGAAACGTTTGTATTTGTGGAACGAGAGGTTGGATGTATAATTCTGAAGAGCCCGAAGATGAAAAAATTCTTGCACGAGAAACCGCAAGATTGGTGCGTTCTTTGGATTGTTCTCTTGAATATGGATTGGAACCGATTGTATTTCTTCATTATCCACCGGTATACAATTTTCAAGAATCAGAGGAAATTATTAATGTTTTGATTGAAAGAAACATAAAAAAGTGTTATTATGGTCATATTCATGGCGGCGGAGCAAAAAAAGGTGTTATTCAGGGCAAGTATAAAGGTATTGAACTTAAACTTATATCCTGTGATTACATAGATTTTAAACCTTTACTTATTGTACGATAAGTGCTAATCCGCATGTATTTTATTGATATGTTTTGAAAGGATGAATTTTAAAATGGAGCTAAAGTCGTCAAATAAAGTGGACGTTAATCGCTGGGAGCTTGAAATTGCAATTTCTTCGGAAGATTTTTCTAAAGAGGTTGATAAGGTTTACAATCGTCAGAAAGGAAAAATAACTGTTCCCGGATTTAGAAAAGGAAAGGCGCCGAGAAAATTCATAGAAAAATATTATGGTGAACAAGTTTTTTACGAAGATGCAGTTAATGCGATTTATCCTTATGCTTTGGAGGATGCCGCAAAGGAAGCCGGTATTGAGTTGGTAGATGATCATATTGATTTTGAAATTGTGAAAATGAATAAAGAAGAAGGTTTAGATTTTAAAGTAAAGGTAACTGTAATGCCTGAAGTCAGTGTAGAAAATTACAAAGGCATAGAAGTTAAGAAAGTTGGAGCAGTTAGGGTAAATAATGAAGATTTGGAAAAAGAAATGTCAAAACTTCAAGAAAGAAACGCAAGACTTGTAACTGTCGAAGATGATACAGCTGCTCAAATGGGAGATTTGGTAAATATAGATTTTGAAGGTTCGATTGACGGAGAATTATTTGAAGGTGGAAGTGCTAAAGATGCTCCTCTTGAACTGGGTAAAAAACAGTTTATTGATGGATTCGAAGAACAAGTTGCCGGACACAAAATAGGTGACGAGTTTGATGTAAAAGTTACTTTCCCCGAAAATTATCATGTTAAAAATTTGGCTAATAAAGAAGCTGTTTTTAAAACTAAATTAAATAAGATTCAAAAGAAAGAGCTTCCAGAAGTTAATGATGATTTCGTAAAGGATATAAGTGAGTTCGATACATTAAAAGATTTTAAAGATGATTTAAAGAAAAAACTCTCAGAAACTAAAAAGAAAAAGCTCGAAAATGAATCTGAAAATGAAATGATTGAAAAATTCATAGAGTTGGTAAAGGCTGAGGTTCCGGAAGCATTAGTAAAAGCGAAAATCAAAGAACTCATGAGAGATTTTGAGTACAGACTTCAATCTCAGGGATTAAATATTAAAGATTATGCCAAATATACGGGTATGAATGAAGATGCTCTTGCAAATACTTTCCGTCCACAGGCTCTTAATCACGTAAAATTGGATTTGGGTCTCAGAAAAGTAGCTGAACTTGAAAATATACAAATTTCTGATGAAAAAATAGAAAAAGAATATGAAAAAATTGCTGAACAGTATAAAATGAAACCGGAACAAATCAAAAAATTTGTAATGCCCGAAGATGTCAAAAGAGATATCATGAAATCTGAAGCTTTGGAAATTATAAGAAAAAACAAAGTTGAAAAATAATTTTTGAGTTCTAATATCAAAGTTGTAGACTGAATATTTATTATTTGATTTGCAACTTTGTATAAAATTTTAAAAAATAACCAATTATTATCTTTGATAGTAATAAGTACGGAGGTTTTATAAATGAGTTTAGTCCCTTATGTGGTAGAACAAACAGGACGAGGAGAAAGATCGTATGATATTTTTTCCAGGTTATTAAATGACAGGATAATTATGCTTAATGAAGAAGTGAACATGAATACGGCAAGTCTTATAGTAGCTCAGCTTTTGTACCTCGAGGGACAGGATGCTTCTAAGGATATAAGTTTATATATTAACAGTCCTGGAGGTTCGGTTACTGACGGTATGGCTATATATGATACCATGCAGTATATAAAATGTGATGTTTCCACGATATGTATGGGTATGGCCGCAAGTATGGGTGCATTTTTGTTGGCTGCTGGGGCAAAAGGTAAGAGATATGCACTTCCTAACTGTGATATAATGATTCATCAACCGAGTGGTGGAGCAAAAGGTCAAGCAACTGATATCAATATTCACGCTCAGCACATTCTTAAAACAAAAGAAAAATTGAATAGAATTTTGTCTGAGAAAACTGGTCAACCGTACGAAGTTATAGCTGCAGATACTGAGCGTGACAATTTTATGAATGCTCAGCAGGCGCTTAATTATGGAATAGTTGATAAAATTATAGAAAAAAGATAAATTTCAAGGAACGTTTAAATTTATACATTAGGAATCGGTGATTGAATATGAGCATAAATCGAGGAAATAAAGATAGAGAACTTTGCTGTTCGTTTTGTGGAAAACCCCAGGATGAAGCTAAAAAATTAGTTGCTGGTCCGGGTGTGTGTATTTGCGATGAATGTGTGAATTTGTGTGTGGATATTCTTGGAGAAAATTTTTTGGAATCCGGTAGTGTTCAAAAAAACGTAAAACCGGGATTTATATCTGACAAAAAAGAAAAGATTTTACCTAAACCTCATGAAATAAAAAAGTATCTTGATGATTATGTAATAGGTCAGGATGATGCCAAAATTGCTCTTTCCGTTGCGGTTTACAATCATTACAAGAGAATTTTTTTCGGAGATTCCAACGAAGATGTTGAGTTAAAAAAGAGTAATATACTTCTATTAGGTCCTACAGGTGTAGGTAAGACTCTTCTTGCGCAAACTCTTGCCAAAATGATTGATGTTCCTTTTGCGATTGCTGATGCTACTACATTAACTGAAGCCGGTTATGTAGGAGAAGATGTAGAAAATATTTTATTAAGACTTATTCAAGCTGCCGATTTTGATGTTGAAAAAGCTGAACATGGAATAATTTACGTTGATGAAATTGATAAGATAGCTCGTAAATCAGAAAATGCTTCCATAACTCGTGACGTTAGCGGAGAGGGAGTTCAACAGGCTCTTCTTAAAATAATTGAAGGTACTAAATCCAGTGTACCTCCCAAAGGCGGAAGAAAGCATCCTCAACAAGAATTTATACAGATAGACACATCGAATATACTTTTCATATGCGGAGGAGCTTTTGAAGGAATAGAAAAAATCATTGAAAAACGTGTAAGTACTTCCTCAATGGGATTTGGAGCAAAAGTTATGACTCGCAAGGAACTTGATTCCACAGATTGGATGAGTCAAGCAATACCTCAAGATTTTGTAAAATTCGGTTTAATACCCGAACTTGTCGGAAGGCTTCCTGTTATTGCTTCTCTTAAAGGTCTTGATGAAAAATCTCTTGTTCGTATTTTGACAGAACCTAAAAATTCCTTAATTAAACAATATAAAAAATTGTTTGAACTTGATAAAGTTGAACTTGAATTTAAAGATTCTGCTCTTGAAGCGGTAGCTAAGAAAGCAATTGAAAGAAATATCGGTGCGAGAGGACTTCGTTCTATAATTGAAGAAACACTTCAAAAAGTTATGTTTGATGTTCCTTCAGATCACACTATTGAAAAAGTGGTTATTGACGGAGATGTCATATTAGGAAAAAGTAAACCGGAATTTTTATATAATGAGAATCGAGAACCTGTTGTTATTTCTATAAATTCGGATAAATTATTTAGTAAGCGTCCTACAAAAGATGACGCCTCGTGAAAAGGATGGAGTTGAATTAAGATAGACGAAAATATAAAAATCAGTGAAGTTGTTCCTGTTCTTACGCTTAGGGGATTTGTTTTGTTCCCAAGCGTTATTCTGCATTTTGATATTGGAAGAAAAAAATCGATATTAGCTGTAAAGGAAGCTATGAATTCCAATCAGCTAATATTTTTGGCTACCCAAAAGAGGATGAAGGACGAAAATCCTGATAAGTCTCAGATTTATAATTTTGGAATTTTAGCTAATATCAAGCAAATAATCAGCCAAAACGGCGAATCTATGAAGATTTTGGTTGAGGGAAAGTGCCGAGCTCAAGCAATTGAATATATGGATGACGGAGAATTTTTAAAGGCTGTTGTAAGTGAAAAAAATGATATAGAATATCCTGAAGATGCTATGTCGGAGGCTCTTATAAGGAAAGCAGAAGATTTGTTTGCTGAATATTTAAGTGCTTCGTCAAAAATACCTGTAGATTTGATTTTAAATATAGATTCTTATAGAAAATTAGGTAAAATTTCGGATTATATTTCTTCTAATGTTATGTTAGATTTCAAAGATAAACAAGTTTTACTCGAAGAACTGGATACTATACAGAGAATTAAGAAATTAATTGTATTTCTATCTCAAGAAAATGAAATTGCAAATTACGAGGCTGAAATATCTCAAAAAGTTAAAGATTCTATTGATAAAAATCAAAAAGAATATATTTTAAGAGAACAAATAAAAGTTTTTTCACAGGAATTGGGAGAACAATCGGATCCAATAACGGAATCTGATGAGTATAAAGATAAGTTAAAGAAATTAAAACTTCCGTCTGGTACGTACGATAAATTAAAAAAAGAATGTGAAAATTTTTCAAAAGTCCCGGCAGGTTCAAATGAAGCAAATATTATAAGAAGTTATTTGGACACCTGTTTTTCTTTACCGTGGAACAAATCTTCAAAAGATATAATAGATGTAACAAAAGCAAAAAAAATTTTGGATAAAGAGCATTTTGGACTTAAAGATGTCAAGAACAGAATACTTGAGTTTTTGGCTGTTAAAAAATTAGCTCCGGGTATAAAAGGACAAATAGTTTGTCTCGTCGGTCCGCCTGGGGTAGGAAAAACATCTATTGCTAAATCATTGGCGAAAGCTATGGGTAAGAAATATATAAGAATTTCGCTCGGAGGAGTGAATGATGAATCTGAAATAAGAGGTCACAGAAAAACTTATGTAGGAGCTATGCCTGGTAGGGTTATATCTGCCATAAAACAAGCGGGAACCAATAATCCATTAATATTATTTGACGAGATTGATAAACTTTCTCAAGATTATCACGGTGACCCTGCTTCGGCTCTTTTAGAAGTATTGGATCCTGAACAAAATTGTGAATTTTACGATAGATATATAGAAGTACCATTTGATCTGAGTAATGTTTTATTTATTGCCACTGCAAATGATAAAGAAAATATCCCTGAGCCGCTATATGACCGTATGGAGATTATAGATTTGTGCAGTTATACCTATGAAGAAAAATTTAATATAGCTAAAGAACATTTGATTCCAAAACAGCTGAAAAGACATGGACTTACCAAAAAAACTTTTTCAGTAGATGATGACTGCATAAAATTATTGATAAGAGGATACACAAAAGAAGCAGGTGTTCGAGAACTCGAAAGAAATATTGCTGCACTTATGCGAAAAGCCGCCAAACAAATAGTGGAGAGTAAAGATAGATCTGTAAAAATTAATTTAGAGAATTTTAAAAAATTTCTTGGACCTGTGAAATACAAAAATACAAAAATAGATGACGGAGAATCTATAGGTGTAGTTCAGGGATTAGCTTGGACGTCTGTAGGTGGAGAAATTCTTCCAATTGAAGTTTCTTTGATGAATGGAAAAGGTGACATACAAATTACCGGTTCTCTTGGTGAAGTCATGCGTGAATCTGCTCAACTTGCAGTTAGTTATATAAGGAGTGATTATTCGAAGCTTTGCGTAAAGAGAGATTTTTACAAGAACATGGACATACATATTCATGCTCCTGAAGGTGCTATTCCAAAAGATGGTCCTTCTGCAGGTGTAACAATAGCTACTGCATTGCTTTCTTCTTTGAATAATATACCGGTAAATCCGGATGTTGCCATGACCGGTGAAATTACATTGAAAGGAAGAGTAATTCCGATAGGTGGTTTAAAGGAAAAAGTTATGGCTGCTTATATAAATGGAATAAAAACTGTTATAATTCCTTCGGATAATGAAAGTGATATAGAAAAAATTGACGATAAAGTAAGAGAGTCTATAAATTTTATAAAAGCGGACAATCTTGATACAGTTTTTGAATATGCATTAAAAGATTTTAAAGGAAAAAAAGATACTTCTAAGAACAAGAAATAATGGTGTTGTAATGTTAAATTTTAATGATGTAAATTTTGAAAAATCTGTTGGAAATTTGAGACAATTGCCTTCTGATGGACTCCCG
>JABLTK010007825.1_pt1 | contig 15899 bp, 26 predicted proteins | sample 7160131 | NCBI WGS metagenome assembly JABLTK01 (sample SAMN14651221, study PRJNA627086) | human gut metagenome | isolation source: feces | host: Homo sapiens
CTTTCAAGTATATTGGATATCGTGTTAAACATTGTACATTGGATGTTGAAAGGAAACCTATTTGGGAAATAGATGATTCAATGTGTATCAATCGATATGCTCCTAAAGGCATTTCATATGTTGATACTGTATTCACTGTTACTAATCTTCCTTACAGATCTTATGATTCTCTATTTGAGAAGATCAATGCAGTGGTTACATCAAATCTGACTGTATGGAATGATGATATCAGTTATCCTATTATGAAGTATCAGAACATCTATGATTGTTCAAGAGAAGTAGTAATGCGTTTCACTCTTGAAGAAGAATTGGGTGATTATGTTGAGAAGAAGATCGCTCCAATTCTTCCTCATTTGGGAAAAGAAGCTGCTGATAAGATTGACAAGGATTATCTTCGTCCATTCACAGTTGAATTCGATTTGAAAGCGACTTATCGTTATCCTTTCCCTTGGAGTATAGTGTGTTGGATTGTGATTGGTGTTGTTTTCTACCTTGTGTCTTTGGTTGTGGCTATTTTCTGTACGAAGTTATCAGTCCGTTCTAATTTGACTTCTGGAAAGGTGTCAGCTGTAAAGCGTCTGAAGAAATCTAAGACTGTGAAACAAGAAGAGGAGCGTCTTTTGTAGATATGATTTTGCAGTTCTATTGAAGTTTCTGCATGATTGTTTGTTGATTCATGAATCAAATTGTCAATAAGTCAGTTCTTTGAAGAAACAGATGAACAAACAGAACCGCGGTTTTCAATATGAAAGAGTTGATTCCTTGAATGTACCGAACACCTAAGAAGAGAAACAAGTTAAAAACACTAATCGCATCAGTCGTGTTCTTCATCTTATGCTTTGTGAATGATCACTCCGTTTTTGAACTATAGTATATTGGATATCAGGAGAGATATACGAATTGTGTTGAGCCATCGCTACACATTCTGGATTCTTATGGTGACTATGTCTGTTGATAGTTACTCATTAGATGGTTATTCACTAACAGATCGAAATACTCTAGGGAAAGAGAAATATCTATTGTGGAGTTCTCCTAATATCCTCTGGAATGCTGCTATCACACGGAAGAAGTATCAGTTGGTGCTTACAACAACGATTGGTGATAGTAAAGTTGGTACTGTTGTTATCTGTGAAGGGATAGACTATTGGACCAGATGTTCTAAATGTTCTCCAAATGTTTTCTGGATATCAACAGCAATACTCGTTCAGGGTCGTTATTTATTCTAGATCTCCTGCTGTTCTTTCATTTTGCCGTGATCACAACATTACTGTTATCACATCTTATTTGTAGTACTTAGAGGATTCTTTTAGTAGTAGGGTTAATAGTTATGGAGTTCCATTTGTCCGTTACTTTTTAGTTCAAACCAAACTTCTCATTGCAGGTCATTATTATGGTTACATTAACAGTGATATTTTGGTGTCTTCGAAACTCTTTGATCTCCTTATACAATGCGATAATTTGATTCGTCAACAGGTATTACCCTCGAAGGTAGCAATTGGAAGTCGTGTATTTGAAATACCTCTAGAACTTGTTCCTTCTACTCTGTTGAACACATCATACGTTACCGTTGACATGGTGAATAAGGTGGTTGAGTTGATTGTTCAAAATCCGAAAGCTGTCCTTCGGCATCAGCATAGTTCTGTGTGTCACTTCCATTGCCTTTAATTCTTAGGATTATTTCATCTATTCGGAGTCTGTTGATCTTACAAAGATTACAGATATTGTGATTGGAAGAATGCGAGTGGACAATGGTTTGCTACAGTATGTGCGATATCAACATGGATCACTTGTGGATGCAACTAACTTTGTTCCTGCAGCTCATTTGGGAGTTTGTGGGTTTCGTTGTAAGATGACTTCTTCCAAGATACCCTATTTGGATAAGTATTGGAACATATTCTACACACAGTATTTCGTTTGGTTTCGAGGAACTCTACGCCACCCCGATTATCGGTTTTAGTTTTTTATTTCTGTATTTGTTTTTCATTACATGAGAAAGGAGAATGAAGTGTGTTGTATCTGCTTTCAAACGATAACAAGAACGAATGTGTTTGTTACATGATGATCTTCATTAACAGAAATCGGTTCTCCTTCCATGTTTCCATAGCTATTGCTATCATTGTATTGTCCATTGGTTGAAGGTTCGATCTGTTTGTCCCATCTGTCAAGATTTGTAGGAATTTGATATTGCTAATTTACAAGATGCTGGATGTTATTGTTTTCAATTAGAAGTAATGACGACTATAAGATCATCACCATTCGTCCTGACCCCTTGTACTTGGGTCTAGCAATGTGTTTAAATTCACACGTAGAGTGTTCCTCGTGTTATGAGAAAGAAACTGTTTCGTTGGAATATCATCCTCATCTCTTTCTCAATGAAAGAGGTGAATATGAGTGTTCTATCCTCGAAACAAATCGGATTCGAGCGTTATTGGGCCTAAGACCTTTAGAAATCGATGATGAATAACTTGATATTCATTCTCTGTTTCCTATCCAACCAATAATCAAACAAACATGATCTAAAATATATTGGAACGAATCATCTAAAACATAAACATATCGATTACGATTCCAAAAGCAGCAAATCCTACGCAACTCATACATGCCGACTAATGTGACAGACCGCTAGTAGCACCTACCATGGGACCCTTTTTTGCTCCAAACGCAAGACCAGCTCCACAACCAGCTAAGGCATTTGTCCATATTGACTTTGTTCCAAGTATCCGTTCTGTAACACACTCCAATGCCGTATAAACACCTATGGTTTCAAGCATAACCCAAACCAACCTCCAAACAGTGCCATACTACGAGCAGTACTCTTTCCTTTAAGATAGGTGAAGCGCATTGACTTCTTAAACTATGACTAAACACATTGCATCTCAGCTACTTCACTTCCAACAGATGCTTTTCCAGGCTCAACAATAGGACCACTTGCATTCATCATTGGTGTGGACATTTGACTAAACGAACCCATGAAGAAACCAAAGACTCCACCCATTGCAGCCGCTATATTTCAATTTAATTCAACAGAGAAACCCATAATACCACCAGTCACAAACTTGATGAAACAGGAATTGTTGATTTCTCCAATATTTGAAGGCATCATAACGAGTTCATTGCTTCTATAGTTGATTGAAAAAGAAAGCAGTCACTTTACGGGAGGATTAATGAGAAATTGGAATGACTCCTTATTTGGGACCGTATCTATCATAGGAAAGGGTCCAGTATTAGGCTTCTTCTTCTGGAGCAGTTTCTCGAGTTCCTGCGGATCTGTTTCCATGGAAAATGGCAAAAAAGTGAAGGGTCGAAACTCTTTCATTTCTTATCAAGCAACGGAGGATGGATTCACACAGAGAGGCATCACTCCATGGTTTAGCAAAAGAGAATAATGTAGAGGAGATGGTCAAGTTATTGACAAGCAGGGAGAATCTCAATGCCAAAGATAAGTTGAAACGGTAGCTTTGGATTCCCTTGTTTACAATAGAACACCGTTACACATGGCATGCTATTTCGGAAGTCTTGATGCTGCTCGGCTTCTTATCCAATATGGAGCTAATGTAAATGCTTTAGCACAAGATAATGTTCGTCCTTTGGGATTTGCTGTGATGAAGAATCATATTGATATTGTTATGTTTCTTACTTCTATTCTGATTCTGTAGGTTCGATTATTATTGTCCAACGGTGCAGTATCAGGAATCAATGCTGTCTTTCAAAAGAATGATATCAGTTGTCTTCATATAGCGGCTAAGAATGGAAACACAGAAATGGTAAAACTCCTTTTAGAGAATGGTAGTAATCCGAACCAACGATCTAAGGGAAACAAACTAGCCAGTGATGAAACAGATAATGAAGAAGTACTTCTGAATAGGAAATATGATTTTGTAGATACGAAAGATAATCGAAGAGGCACGGGAAAAATGGAATGCTGAGAAGAAGCGGAAGAGTAACGAAAGGCGCCGGCTTGTGGGTGAAAGTTGAGTGATCGATTTGTAGAGACAAAGAAAGGAAATGAATGAAGACGAAGAAGATCCAAAGGTGGTTCTTCTACCATCGAAAAGAGAAAATGAAGATGAAGATACTCGAAAGCCTGTACCAAAGAAGTTGGATCTCAAGAAACTTGCATTTATGCTTGATGAAGATGAATAAATGGAGTACTCAAGTTTCTTGTTTTATATTGGAATTATTCTAGTATTCGTTTGTTATACATACCATTTACTATTCTTGTGTATTAACAACTATACTATGATTATAATCACCAATGATTAGTCCTGTCATACTTCTATTATATATCAGTATTCGCTAGTATCAATTAATTTCTATTGATTGGCTTGAATTCGACTATGTCTGAAATTAACCAATCAACTCCTTCATTTTGTGTCATTAGAATCTGGTTTTATCTTTGTTTTCCTGGCTTGTTCATTTTTTATTTCGATAACGAAGAATGGCTCGTACTAAGCAAACTGCCAGAAAGAGCACAGGAGGAAAGGTCCCTCGTAAACAATTGGCTACCAAGGCTGCTCGTAAGTCTGCACCCACCGCTGGAGCTGTGAAGAAGCCCCATCGTTATAGACCCGGAACTGTGGCTCTCCGTGAGATTCGCAAGTATCAGAAGAGTACCGAGCTTCTGATCCGTAAGCTCCCTTTCCAGAGATTGGTGCGTGAGGTTGCACAAGACTTCAAGAACGATCTTCGTTTCCAGAGTTCTGCTGTGATGGCTCTTCAGGAGGCTGCTGAGGCTTACCTTGTTTCTCTGTTCGAGGATACAAACTTGTGTGCTATTCATGCTAAGCGTGTGACGATTATGCCTCGTGATATGCAGCTTGCTCGTCGTATTCGTAACGAGAAGTAAGCAAAGTTCGTGTATTTATTAATACAATGGCTTTCTGTTTGTTCATATTCACTCTCACTGTTTGAAGATGTTGGGAGCGATACAGAGAAGAGGAATTAATGGACGATTATGCAATAGGGTGTATGCGCTAACGCGCCAATTCTCAATCCTTGAAAACAAGCTGGCTTTCATCGATACCCTTGGAGAGGAAGTGGATAGAAATGGTTTGCTTCTTCCTCCTGTGGGATCACTTGTGAGTTATTCTACTCAGCGTCAATATCGAGTTGGTGTCTATTGTGGAAAGAAGAATATCGATGGGTTACAGAAACTACAAATTCGGAACGAACATGACTGTATTCATGATGTATTTGCGTTTGTCTCCTTTTATGTAGATTGGTATTGGTTCTCTTAATAGTTTGCTTTCTCTCCCACTGGCTCTTCCGTCTTCGTTTTCTGCTGCTGACATTGAGTCGATCGAAAACGATATTAATACATTGTACAGATCATCAAAGTTACCAATGGAACGTATTTATAACAAGTTTTGTGGATATGCCCGGTTCAATGTCCAACAAGTTCTCCCGTATGTTCCAGCAAAGTGGAAATCACAGTATTCTGATATTGTTCTAATTGGTGTCGTTGATAGAGTGCCTCTTAGGTTTTTGGTTGATGACTAGTTCCTCCGGAACAACTGTCAGTATGTAGAAAAGATGAAAAATGATTGGACGAAGTACAACGAGTATCGATGTCAGCCAAAGCAATTCTTAAGTTTGCTAAAATCGAACTATGCTCTTGCAATGGAAGTTAACTCGATATTTCAGAATCGATATGGTATTGATTCAAAGGAGTGTGATTCTTTTGTTAACGATTTTCGTGCTGTTGTTAATGGATGACTGACTGATTTGTAGTTGAACAAAGAGAATCCAGAAGAAATCCAACAGTTTATATCTTCTCATCGTCGCCTTGTGAACGCATTGATCATCCTTGCAAATGTATTTTCTCCTTCTGAAGAAAATGTAACGGATTTTGCTCTAATTCGAGATCATGTGCTTCTCCCATTGTATGGCCAAAAGGAGGATTCTTCTTCTCATTATACTCTTCAATCACGGGAAATGGTTCAATTCAAAGTAATGTTTATAATTATTGAATCATAATTAGTGTGGTGATGTGTTGCGCGAATTGAAACTTCTCAAACCATATTATCCACCACAGTTCCTTATTGATAGTAAATGTGGCTATACAGATTTCACACCGTCATGTCTCACTTCAGCAAAGCGGATTCTTGATACATTCTTTTATAAGGAGGTGGGGAAAGAAGATGAAGCATGGGATCTGATCGATGATTATGCTGATAGTCGAAGCGAGTTCTCACAATTAGCTGTTGCTATAGACAGCATCTCTGTGATTACAAATTGTTCTTCTCATGAAATAGACATCAGAAGTTGATGACAGTATCTCTGTGATCAATGATCATACAGTTGCTGTTCATATAGCTGATCCAACATCATTCATTCCACTCAATTCTGAACTTGATTATAATGCTTCTTTGCGTTCAGTTACGTATTACTATCCTAATCGAGGTATTGCTGTGTCTCTCTCTTCAGTATAGTATATCCACTATATCCATGGGACATTGCTACTGCTTGTTCTCTGAGTACAACTCAATTTGCTGATGTTCGTCCTGATAGTCGGTATTCTCATCAGTCACTTCAATCGTCGGAGGGAGCTCCTACGACTCCTCGTCCTCGTGCTCTGACACTAATTATCTCCTTTCAAGAAGATGGTTCTATCAATGATTTCTCTGTTCGATGTACAACTCTTCAAAGACCTATTCGACTCACATATGAAGAAGTTGAACAACTATTGAAGATCAAAGAGAACCATCCTTCTCGTTCGTTCCACTGTTCCTCCTCTCCATCGTTTGATCTTCCATTTCAACCTCTTCTCAATCCTCAGCGTTCAGCAGAGAGTGTAATAACTCGACAGACCTCTCCTTCAAATGCAACACTCATCGGGTTTCAACAACCTTCCACTCCTTTTATCGATTCCAATTCTGTGATTCATCGAGTCTCTTCATGTTGTTCCCAGGAAGATCTACTTCATACTCTTCACTCTCTCCAGCGTCTGGCTCACATCCGAAGACGATATCGTGAACAACGAGGGTGTATCGATTTCTCCTTTTCTGAAGCTCGATTCCATATCGTAGAGTCTTCCGTTGAAGGAACTATTGAGAGTAATTCGTGTAGCATGGAAGTATTTCTCCTTCATTCGAGTAATTGCTAGTCTGAACAGCTTGTAATGGAGATGATGGTTGCTGCAGGAGAAGTAATCGGGCTCTTGGGTAAAGACAATGTATGTTCAGGTATCTACTGTTATCATAGAATATCCCGTTCCCATATCGTTCTCATCCATACAATGTTCTTCTTCCAGCAGATCAGATGAGTCAACGACATATCCACAATTTATCCTATTTTTGATACCTTCACTTCACTATTTAGTGCACCAATCACGTATCCTCTGCTGATGCATAGCTGGGAACAACTCATTCGTTGCCTGCCATCAAGAATCACGACTACTGCGGAACCTCATAGTGGTTTGGGAATTGAAGCCTATGTCCAAGTGACATCGCCTCTACGTCGTTACAACGATTGTCTTGTTCACCGCCAGTTGAAAGCATTTGCTCATCATCAACCACTTCCTTATAATGAAGAGGTTATGCAGATGGTTGGAACAAGATGTTTCTCATTGGAGAAAGCCTCTACCAAATTCGAAGATAGCTGGAATCGATACATCATTCTGCAGAAAATGAAAGAGGTATTGAAAGAACGGGGAAAGTTGGAACTGTATGGAACTGTCCTCGATGTTACGTTGAGAGGGTATTTGTGAATTGATGGATGAATGGTAGAATGAACTCGGTGATCTGTGGGATTGTTCTGAATGATCTGGGTATCCGGTTTAATGTGTCTTCTGCATCTATCCCACAGAAAGGAGAGAATGTGAAAGTGTCGATTGAAGATGTCCTTGTTGATAATCTACGTATCAAAGCTAGTTTGACAGAAAAGTGGTATACAGATGATTACCATGATTATTCAAGAGTCCTTTAGAGAGAAAACTGTTTGTTACGATCATCTGTATAGTGGTTCTATGATAGCTAAGTAATTGTATTATCTCAAATAGAGTCTATCTTTGTAGTAAAAGAAGTGAATCTATATTTATCATGTCCTCTACAGATACTATAATGAATATTGTTCTCGTATCCTGTGAGTTTGGTGTGTCTCATTGGTAGTCAGAGAGTGACTATGCAACTGTAAAAGATATGTCCCCGCCAATTATTGAATACAATTTCAGGTTTGGCTGGGTGTTAGGGTTGTGATTGTGTAGTTGGGACGATACTGGGATGAAACTGGCAGATCTTTGGACAGCATTTGAGATTGCTTTCTGTGAAAAGAAAGCAGCTGTAGGATTGTTGGTTGGATACTTGAACAACTAGATGTGTCAAGATGAACTATATTTATTTATCGATCTATTCGTCGAGGTCTATCAGTACTGGAAACCAACAGAATGTGCTGAGGATACGTTCTACAATACAGAAACAAGAAATGTTATTGGAGAGTACAAGCATTGCATTGCAAACGAGGCTCTACAATCTTTAGGTCATCCATTCCGCTTCATTCGTGGTCTAATCACAGTAATCGTTATTAGTAATAATAAATAATAGTGGCTGAAATGTATGATGAGTGAGAATAAGGAAATTCGAGATGTTCATAAGATTGAGAATACTCTAGAGATTTTGACGCGATCTCCCCATAATCGGTTTTTCCTCATGTTTGGATTTATAAATAGTGTTCTTCTTCGATATAATCATTTTGAAGAGATTCTTCTCAAATGGTTGGGAGAGTGTTCAAAGACCATTACTGCTATTGCTACAGGTGAGGCCATAAGTCTCGAGGATGCTTATCTTTCTCTCTGTAACATCATGCATATCATATATAACTTCATGCCTACACTGGAGACTTGTTCTTGGTTCACATTGAAAGGGGCTTTCTCTGAACAAGCCTCGAACTTGCTTTCCAATATTAATCATATTTTTGGCTCCTTAGTTTGGTATGTATGGAATGGGAGTTTCATTCATAGTATGTCATTGGCTGGTCATGAAGAATGTGTGATTGATTACAGTTGGGAAATGACAGTAATTACATGCAAGCTGAAGGAACTCATTGCTAATCATAGTATGCCAAAGAAATGGGTTGTGTTGCTCCATCAATATATCCTGATTACTGCCAACAACATTCCGTTTCTTCAGTCTTCTACACGTGCTGATCGTGTGCTTCGTTTGTTAACTCAAACTTGTGAGGGTGCTGGACAATGGCTCTTTGGAAAGATGCCTGCAACTGCTTTAGAAGAAGAAGAACTTATGACGCTAAACGTGGATATGATGATATTGTTGCTGAATGTTTGCAATGGAAGTGATGCTATTCGTATTGAAGCATATCATTGTGGTTGTTATGTGCTTGTCAATACTATATCCTTGATTATGAGGAATGATAGATTTCTTAATCACACGTCTTAGTGTATCTGATGCGGATAGCTTTGCAGCACGGAGAAGTGTCTATTGTTGGATCCACTACGAATTCATTGATCACTATCGAAGTACCCCGTTCCTATCAGATGCTTGAAGATGGTGTAGCCAAACTGACACCAGAACTCTTCCGTCAAAAGTCGACAGTTACTACTCCTCATTGGAATCTATCAGAGGAAGCTCATAAGTTGCATCTTGAGGGTATAGCCGAGAGTTCATTGGATGTATTGACTCGATTCATGATTCGGAATATAATCTCCTGGGATGTATCATCTTCATTCTGTCTTCATTTGTAGGGACCAATTCGTGTGGTCAATAAGGAATTCTTTGAGCAGTTCCTTCAAACATTCCAGAACATTGAAGTGTTTGATCCGTCAGCAAGGTTTGTCCTTCATTTGTCTTTCATTCAAAGACTTGTTGCTCAGTTCATTCTCTTGGAAGTACTTCGTACAATCTGTCGTGAAGAACCATCGTTATATCGCTTCTGTATGGATAAACATTTGATTAGTACTCTTCTCTCTGCCAAGTTCTTGATCCCACTCGATAGTACTCATTTCACTTGTAGTACTGATGATTCTATGGAGAGATGTGTGAATGAAAAAGCAAGTGACTTAGATCGGGTTTGTATCTTTGGTAATAATTGAACATTGAAATGAAAGTTAGTCCGTGAAGCAATCCTTGATTTGATCTTTGATCTGTTACGTCATTCAGAAGAGAGTACTTATTTGTATGAGCTTTCAACGCTTCTTCAAGCAATGGCAGCTGATTCATTTGATGAGCTCTTCATTATAAGCGTTGTTCTTCATTCATTCTCTCATATTTAGGTGTGTAACCGTCTTCAAACCCTCGTAGTGAATCATCCTGATACTATCAAAGCGGTGTCTCTTCCTCAATACCTTCTTTATCTTCTTTTTGCTCGAAACCGGGATTCTCCTCTCAACTGGCCATCAAAATATGCTATGCTTCAGCTCCTCGATATGATCTTCAATTCATCTCAAGTCGCTATAAATTATATCGTTGCTTCAGATCTCAGACTCAATGGATCAGTTCTGAATACTGTTGAATATTACTTCAGTCTTGTGGATAGTTCACATACTCACGCTCTGGGAATTGCTCTCATTCTTCTTCTTGTCCGAACAGCTACGTCGACACCATCACTTGCATCAGCTTTCGGTCAGATCATGAACATTTTCATAAAGTATATGTTAGCTTGACTAATCACTTCTAGTCTGGGAACCTCTCTTTCACGTGTCCATCAATCGGTGTTCACTGAAATGAGTACCAGACTTACTCACAGTCTCTTCAATATTATTGACTATATCTTACTGGAAACATGCCATTCAGAACCTGAAGTGACACGTTCTCGTCAAAATATGTTGTGTAAGACAAATATATCCTATTTTGGTATATCCAAAAGAAGTTCCTTTATTTGCACTTTGTAATTCATTGTTTCTCTATTGTGGCTACCACAGAACCCAAGTACGTCTGTGTTGATGACTTCAATGTAGTGAATATTCCTTCTCGGTTGTTCGTCACATGCTGTTCACAGTGTATCTGATGCTTCACAACAACCCTGAGTACTATGAAGAGTTCCGTCACACAGTTCAGGATGATCAGTTTATGGTAATGATCATAGCAGAGAATAAGGAGTAGAGTGTGTTGAGTACAGAGAAGCAGGAATGCCAAGAATGGTTGTTAATGGCACTCGTGAACATTCTGACGGATAGAATGTTGCTAGATGAATGGTGTTTGATTGATTCTGATCAGCAGAGAAAGACATTTATTCTGTCAGAGCTTAGAAAGGAGTCAAATACGGTTCTTTCTACTAGTTTCCAGGATATTCTTAAACAGGAGGAAGTGATGGATTCAATTCAAATCAAACGACCAGATTTCCTAAGTATTCTTCTGTTCTTTACCTTGCATTCGAATCCCTCATTACAACGAGACTGCTTGTTATTCCTTCATGGACTATTGATGAGTCATATGAAGCAAGTGAATCTGATTGCTGTAACTTCACCTTCTCTCTCTCTTGTTGATCATCTTCTCACTGATTTAGAGAATTATGCACCTGAAAATGTGGATCTTGTCTTGTCTATTATTGAATGTGTTGCTAAGCACAATATGACTGTCCAGCAGTTGAAGAAGATCTTCCGTCTCCTCCACACCCAAGGAGATCATCGTGCCAAGTATGCTGACTCCATTTTACGGATGTTGAATGCTCTCTATCGGGCTACAGATCGAAGTCGACCTGACCATAGTTATCTCCTCATTCCACCTGCATCTGGAATCCGACTCATGTCGCAAGTGAATGGGAACAAGATCCCAGGAATTCCTCGCTTCCCTGCAGGAGGGTACGCATTATCGATGTGGTTCAATGTTCGTTCTCTGGCCGCAGACTGGATCATGAAGGGAGGTAGGTCTTTAGTGATGTCACGATCAATAGAATTCTCAGTACCTCATCTCTTATCGGTGATCGATTCTCGTTCTAGTCTGTTCCTTGTTATTCAGAATGCATCCATGGTCGTAAAGTACTATCAAGATGGAAAGGAAGTGGCTGTTTGTGATACGAATCTTCCAGTCTCAGAGAACCGCTGGTATCATCTTGTTCTTTCTCATATCTTCAATCGTGTGGATCGTTCTCGTTCTACTCTCTCTCTTGCTTTGGATGGAATGTGTAATTTTGAATGTTCCTATCCTTATCCTGTATTTGAGAATAATCCTCAAGTGTTCATAGGAACACGTGGTGTGGATCTTCCTTATACTAATTTGCCTACTGCTTATACTGAGTTAGCAGGAGAGATTGGTACAGTGTATCTGTTCAACAAACCATTGAATAAGGAGCAGGTTTATGGAATGTATCTTCTTGGATCGAATTACATGTATAACTTTGAGAATATTGAAATTGAACATCGTACTGTGTTTGAGCAAGATTTGGTAACAGAAAAGGATCGTATTACTGTGAGAATGTTATGTGATGGTTCACTCACTTCATCGTTACTTGTCAATCTCTCTGCATGTGTTCAAGATAAGGATAAGAAGGCTGTCTTGGATAATACACCTCCTCGTTATCGTATGATGAAGTGGGGACCTGTTAGCAAGGATAACAAGGATGGATTGGCTGTAGCTGTCAATGGTGAATTGTGTACAGGTACATATGTCTGCTCAACCAAGCAGATTCCCGCGGTATTAGATTCTCTTGGAGGTATTGCTCTCTTCCTACCGTTGTTAACACAGTTGGATTTGATGGTATCAGGAGTGGAAGATGGAAATTATACCATGGATCCAGAGTTCACAGAAGGTCTGTACTCTTTGTTAAGTGCTGCTATGATGACTTCAAGTTCGCAGCAGTATATTCAAGAACATAGCGTCTTTGAAATTATAGCATACTTGTTACAGCGAGCTACTCCTGTTCATCTTACTGTTTCCTTCTTGGATCGTATCATAGCACTATTGGAATCTCCGAAATTGTCAAAGGATCTTCATAATCAGTTGTTCAAAACATTCTTCCAGAATAGTGCTTTGTGGGTATATTGCCCTGCAGATCTTCAAATTCGTGTGTATGATTATATTCGAGAAGCATTCGTTACAAAGGAGAATGAAGAGATTGTTACATGTATTCGAAGTTATGGAATCAAAGGATTCACAGACACAATTCGTTATTACTATAATGAATTGGAGATTGAGATTAGTGAAGAATTGAATGAAGAGAGAGGTTACTTGAAACAGTGGTTGGTACTAAATGGAGAGTTTGTTCATCCTCTTTCAGGAGAGGTTGTAGCAACATGTCTTCCAGCAGATGAGTGTAAGCATGTCCGAAGTAGTATATTCAATATTCTAAATGAGTTGATTCAAGGTAGAAGATTGAGATAATGAATGAGAAATAGATGATACTCTGTTGACGAATGAGGCATTGTTCAATCTAGTGAATACCATCCTCAGCTGTAGTCGTAATAACAATACCACACTTATGATCGAATTCCTTCAACTTCTGGATCGTATCCTTCAGACTGATGCTCGTTGTCAGAAGTTTATCTCACTCCTGACCGTCTTCAGTCATGTTTCACTGGATCTCACTGGATTCGAAACACCTGAAATACCTTCTCAGACATCCGTAATGCAGGGTTCAGCATTGATGGAGGAACAGAAACCTTCAGAACTGATAACAGAGACTCCTTCCCGTTAGAATGTCTTATTTCATTCACTTCTAGTCAAAGCTGGTATCCTTCCCTTCTTCCTAGCCCTGCTACAGTTAAAACAACCGACTGTCACCACCATCACACTCACTACTCTTGTTCGTCTCATCGTCTTATGTGATCATATGCCTGCATTGTGGTCTGAGCTGGGAGTGAGTCGACAAAACTCTCATGTGATATTGGATTATGTGGCTTCCCAATGTACCCCAGAATTGATAAGTGAGGATCTCATCAAAGATTTGTTCTCTAAAATCACTGGAACCCAACAAATTGAAGAAAATGGTCGAAATTGTGTCATGGCATTATTCCTAGACAATCTTGCCATTCAATCAGGGACGTTATTACCTCTGTTCCTTCAGTTGCTTCCTCTGTTGAACCAAGATATCATTCTTCACTATTACTCTCTTTTCATAGGTTTATTCACAAGTACAGAAATTGGCTCTTTTTTACGTAGATATTAATTCAGCCAGTAATCTGATGCAATTGAGAAGAGTCCCTTGTTGGTGTGTCTATGTGTTTGTTGTGCTGGAACGTGTTCGAGGAACAGAGAAGGATGTGAGTGAGCAACTGTGGGGTCAGTTGCAAGGATTACTGTTAGTAGAGGTGTTGAGTCCTCTGGAGAATAGTATGTATGTGACAGCAACAGATGTTGGGAATGAAGATGAGAATCGTCTTCTTGTTTATGAGGTGTTTAGAGCTATTCGAGACTATGATCAGAATGTACCCAAAACCAGAGTATATGAGAAGGGTTTGTTGGCTGATTTCTTCGTCTCGGTATGTAATCGATTGTTTGTTATTCTTGGAATGCCTGGAGATAAGGTTAATTTGATAAATTGAATTGAGATATAGTCTTCTATTGTTCATAAGATTGCTGTGTATATTCGAGTATTCAGTGATATTCTCATTTCATGGATCCAGTATCCAGAGGATGAAGATGGTAGGTCTCACGAGGGAGTTTGATTGTAGAATTGGAAGTAGATCGTAATCATTACTATTGGCAACTCATCACTCCTCTTCATACTGTGATAACCTCAATATTGGAGACAGTTTCACAGCAGGCACTTCCTGTTCAGACAAGTCTCTTGGATCTAACGAAGGAGTATGTGACTCTGGACCTGTCAATTCTGTTAACCCATTTCGCTCGTTACAATGTTATCATTAACGATCATTGTGCAGGTATGGAGGATGCGACTCCTCTCTCAACACCGACCGAGAATCCAACTGTTGATTCTCTGTTGGGTCATGCTACAGCACCATCCCCATTGGATGATCTGTTGGGTGGCGTAGCTCCTACCACAATTCCATTCAATGGTATGCCGATGGCTCCGTCAACCACTCCTACATCCGAAGGTGTGTTGGATGTATCTCCACTATTGGAAGAGAAGTATCATCCTTTGTATTCTGAAGCCATTCAGATTGCAAAGCAGATTAAGCTGGTTGTTCAGAGTCTAATGTTCCCTCATAAGAATCTTGCTTATCTTTCTCGTCTCAATGATTGTGTGCGAACAATTCAGACGGAAGTAAGAATGATTGATCGAAATAATCCCAGAGTTCGTTGAATATGGCTGACAATTTGAAGGCAACGATAACAGAGATCTGTAGTGAAATACTGAAAGATATTGAGACTCGAGCTCGCGAGATTCTCAAAGAATTGGATGAAAACAAGCCCAAATTGAAGTGGATAATGACTGGCAAACAGAAACAGCAGTCAGCAAGAAATGAAGAATTGAGTAGAGAACGTATGTGAGAACAAAGCGAATGATTGATAGTGAATGAGTTGTTACTTCTACCATCTAGCAATTGGGCTGAGAAGAATGTGCACTTGGTAAAAGCATTGTCTCTTCTTGTAGAGAATGATGGTTCTTCATTCCTTCTGGATCTACCAGCTTTACGAGTTCGTGTTGAAGAGGCCTTCAATCAGTCTCCTCATTATATCATTCTCAATGATCATGTGCGAGCAGTGATCGAGGCTGCGATTGGTTATGTGTTGAAGCAGGAGAGAAACTATGAAACAGAGTGTTTGCGAAGTGGTTCTCATAAGTACTGGAGACATCATCAGATCATTATCAAGCAGTGGGGTGAGATTGTCGAGTCACTTGTTCATGAAAGAGGTTCATGGGGTGAACTTCAAGATGTGGAGGGGTATGAATTGAAATCGAGTATTATATATAGGATTCTTACATTGATCCCCTGTTGTAATGCATTGGATATGCATAAGATTTTGATTGCTGATCCTAAGGGAACAACTCATCCGGAAGCCTCTGTATGGAAGAATGAGGAAGGTACGGAAGAGGAACCTGAACCA
>JABLTK010029771.1_pt1 | contig 15899 bp, 23 predicted proteins | sample 7160131 | NCBI WGS metagenome assembly JABLTK01 (sample SAMN14651221, study PRJNA627086) | human gut metagenome | isolation source: feces | host: Homo sapiens
CTTCACTTCTTCCTTCACTCCTTGATCCTTCACTTCCTCCACTTCCTTTACTTCCTTCACTTCTTCTTCCTTCACTTCTTCCTTCACTTCTTCTTCCACTTCCTTCACTTCTTCCTTCGCTTCTTCCTTCACTTCTTCCTTCACTCCTTGATCCTTCACTACTTCCTCCACTTCTTGGTCCTTCGCTTCTTGGTCCTTTACTTCTTCCTTTACTTCCTTCACTCCTTGATCCTTCACTTCTTCCTCCACTCCTTGATCCTTCACTTCTTGGTTCTTCACTTCTTCCTTCACTTCTTCTTCCATTTCTTGGTTCTTCACTTCTTCCTTCACCCTCTTCAGCTCCTCCTCCTTTGTCACCTTGATAACATCCTTCTCCTTCTCCTCACTGACGTCCTCTTCACGTTCAGGGAGGAGAGTAACATGTGTTGCCTCCACTTCATTTGGCTTAGATAGATGTGACCCATTTGTAGCAACTGGAAGACTCTTCTCCAAAACTGATGAAGAATCCTGCTTTGGAACAATGGACGAAGAGCTATGAAAGGATAACTTGTCAAACGATTGGTTTTTGTCCTCCAATACTGAAACTACACTCTACTTTTCATTCCACATAATCAAACCTACAGGTACAGAAGTATAAAGATTCACATTAGACAGTTTCAAATTCACATTCATACGCAAATCACTTGGTAAAACGCTTCTTCCCACATTGCGAACAGAGAATAAATCAGTGTCCTCTCTACTTGTAGAAACTATTTGTTATACATTGAAATAACAGAATACTAGCAAACTGACCCTGAATTGCCAGGAATAAAGTCTATACGTAATTCAATATTTCTATCACCTACACATGCCAAAAATACCACACTAAACAAGTACCAACAACAATGATTCATTTCACAACGAGAAAATAGTCCTTTTACATAATCACGGTTCTTTTACTCTTTATCATCCTGTCACTTTCTATGTAATAGGATGCCATAATCAACTACAGTTTGTCAATCCCATCGATAGAAAAAGAGTTGCCACAACAACACCTCTCAGTCATTCTTTCGTTTAAGAATGTACCGCTTATCTAATCCTATTTTCCGAGTTGTTGGATGTACTCTGAAAACAACTACGGTGGTTCCTCGTTATGCAGTACCTTCAACCGTATTTTCACTGAGAACCTTTGCAACGACATGTAAAATGGCTCAGTGTCGTGATTGTACTAGTAACGCTTTGTTCTTATGGTAATGCGTAGAACACAGTCAATGCTGGAATTGCCATCACAATACCAATTGTAATGAACGATTCTGTCCTGAATGCCACAAAATCCAACCTGTCTATTCTGTTGAAGAAGGAGGATGCAACTATTTTCAACTGTTTGGAGTGTATGAAAGGAACTTGTTAGCTAAAGGATAGACCCGAGACTTATGACCTTAATTTGAACAAGCTGGAGTTGAACTTCCGAAACCTGCAAAAGGTGCTTCATCCCGATTTATACTCAACAAAGTCAGAGGTAAGAGTATTACGTGGATGATGAAGATAAGGAAGAGAAAGCAGTTTCAGCTAGTGTCTCTAGCACACTAAATATTGCACACAACAAACTGAAGAATCCAATCACTCGTGCAGCGTATCTGGTCGTTATGCTTGTTTCCACTCATTCTTAGGTGAAATTACTGACTGGAACTGATGTTCTGGGTGAGGACAAAAACTATAAAGTTCCTATGGAAATGCTGATGGAAGTTATGGAGATTCGTGAGCAACTCAGCAATGCAAAGTCTAAAGAAGAGAAATCTGCGCTTCGCAAGCAAGTGGAAGCATCCTTTAAGAAACATGAAGATGCATTCCGTTGTAGTCTTTGTAAGAGTAAGATTGGAGCAGGGAACTGATACAAAGAGGAATATGATACGTTGTGTGATGAAGCAGTTGCTATGAAGTACTACGATAGCATTATCAAGGAACTCAACGAGGTTGATAATTAGTCATTTACAATCTGATTGTTCAACAAACAGAAGAGTGAAGATAAAGGCAATAACAAAATAAGACACAAAAGATTGTCACTCTACATAACAAGCATGCAATAAGAGATACAACATATATAACACAAAAGCAGTAATAAATTCGATAGCTTGAATACTCAACGTCATTCTCATGGAATACATCTTCATGATCACTGGAACCTGGGAAATCTCCTCAACAACGACTGTTGGTCGTATTGACTTCCTAAAACGACGATCATATGTACAACTGTGCTCATTCCAATCAAATACAAGAATAGAATCCATCTTCACTTCAACTCTTTCATGATGTACTAGATGAATATCAGCACGTTCATAAGCTAAATATAAGTATGAAGAGATAATCAAACAAAGAAGACGCTGAATAGAATACTGTCTGTTTCCTATTTCAACACTCAAATTGTGACAAACTCCAAATCCGCGATTCTAATCATCACACATGGAATGCAAAAGAACCTCTAAGAAACGACCAGCCAGTTGCACATTACAACCAGTCGATTTGAGTGAATTAAACAAGAGCTGATTGCATTCACTTCGTAGTGAGGAGATCGAAGGCCAAAAACCATTGACTTCTCGAAGTTGGGGGTAGGCTGGAGGTAACTAGAATGAAGTCATCTTAATTGAATCACCTCTACTGAAAAGGAAGGAATTGAATATTGGTAATATAAGTAGTCAACTGCTTCACCATTCACGGAATACAAACCTGGAACTTTCCAAGATTGACCTGTAGTGTATTTGTAATGAATTCCCTGAAGAAATTCGCGAATAGTATAATCAAAAACAGTGAGGATAGAAGCATTGAGAGATAATGCTTGTTTCTGACAGGAGTATGGATGAAGTATCGATCGACCGTATCCATGAAGACTCAAAGCTAAGAAAATAGAGTGATTCCTCGATTTCACAAAAGAATCTAGCGCTTGGGTTTCAGGTTCTGAAAGTGGATATGGTCCCTATACTAAAATGACATACAAAGAGATACACGATAATCCTCACTACAGCCACGACTACTACTTCCTTTCTCATCAATATCAAAACAGATAGGGAAGTTACGATTCAAATCTACTCCATCTTCATCGTACTGGCTATACATAAGAACATAAAACAAAAAGGACAGCTTCTTTTCCTTAGGATTACAACTATGGCGCTGATTCTTGCGATTGAGCCCAAATACAGGTGGAGACTTAGAAGAAGCCATCTTGATATTGGCATCATAGGTGTCAGGATTAAGCGAAGGAATCACCCAAAGAGCCCGAGAACGAAGCAGATATAACGACTCAATATCCATTAAGATTAACTGTTTGTAGAGAAAGGCTATGAACTCGACACAAGCCATCACTGATAAACCCTCCCTTCCATGAATTCCACCGAAAATTAATAACTATGAATCATTTGATATGAATAGAAGTACTGAAGGAAAGGATGGATCACAACGACCAAAACAATAAGCAGTGATGGGTCTTCCATTTGTGCTTTTCCCAACAGACTGACTAAAAGACGAAATATCGGTGAGATTCAAAGAGTTGAACGAAACCACAAACTTTTGCATCTGTGATCCAATACTGGATGTATTCAAGTATTCATTCGTAAATGCATCGCAATAGTCAACAAGGAACAATAGAAAACAGAATATGAGCATTCTCTAATCAGTTTTTTCCAATACTATTCAAACAAGCAGAAGAAATAATCTGCAACTGAACAAGGAATGATAGCAACAAACAAATAATTATGTATGTTTCTGACTAAGCCATTTCTGGTGAATTGCCTTATGGGTTTCATATTGTTTGTGTAACTTCTTGAGCTTGGTTGCTGAAAGCGGTTTGCCATTCTTGTCATGAGTGGGAATCCCATTTGAATCAAACTCTGAATACTCGCCACTCTTTCTAAACATAACTTCTGGCGGAATGTCCGGAGTTAACACTGGTTTCGACTTCGACACTGGTTTCTTTGTTTGGAGTTTTCCAGGAACCCACAAGACAGATGGACTGCCGTCTATAATCGAAACTGAGTGTTCTTCGGACATCTACTCGATCAACACTCTTTCACCTCCCTTACCTTTATTCGCAAGTCGTCGCACAATTTCAACACATCCTCGCGGATCCGAGAATTGTTCTCTTGAATACAACTCTGTCTCACCCCACTTCGGAAGCGACACAACTCATCCACCATTCCTGAAAAATCACTCTGCTGCTTTTGCTCCAACTCTGTGAACCCAAGATCTCGCAACAAACCACACACATATGTCAGAAGTGCCGAAGCCGGCTGAGGAGGAACCGAGTGACGGTCCTTCAGAAGCCTTTCGGTAGCAAACTGGAGACTCTTCTGGAGAGTCATCACTACTTGATATGTATTCATATCGTTGGCAAAAAAAGAGGTGATTTCTGTCTTCATCAACCCAAGCTGTCGCACCCATTCATTTACGGTTTGATGTGATATAGTATCAGAATTTGAGTCTGTTTTTGCCAGTTCATTCTGAAGCAAACGAATAGACTATGATTTACCAATCATTTTGTTGACTACATTTTTTAGATTTGTCCATATCTGTTGGGCTCTCTGCAAACCGTTGTCATCCAACTGAATTCGCGCATCATAATGATTCATCATGCAGAACATACGGAAATCGTCTCCTGAATAATCTTTTAGCATTTCCGAAATTGTGATGAAATTCTTAAGCGATTTGGACATCTTCCGACCTTCGATGTATCTATGATCAATCAAATCATCCAATCTCACATATGTCCAATGTGGAGCATGTGATTACACCACTTTGATCCATTATACGCTTCACATTGCGCAATCTCATTACAGTGATGTGGGAAACGCAAGTCAATCCCACCAGTGTGCATCTATTGATTTATAATCATCATTCGTTCTTACATCTAATGTACTTCCGAACAGCACTTGACAATTAGTCGAACACTCTATATGCCAACCAGGCAAACCGGAACCCCAAGGTGAGGGCCATGTGGTCGACATTCCACCTACAACCGTATCTGGATACTTCTTCCACAAGGCAAAGTCATGGGGATGTCGCTTTGCGATATCAGGAACTAGACGACTCTGCGTGTCTGCATCAACTACAGGAGGAACTAGCTTTGAATAGGAATAATGAGGAGATTGTGTGTCAAAGTAGACACCGGATGGAGTGACGTAGGCAATATCCTTATCAACGAGGACTTTAATGAAGTCACAAATCTCAGGAATATTCTCGTCGACTCGAATCACAGACATGGGTTTCATCACATTCAAACGGCGCATATCATCAAAGAACTCCCCTTCATACTTTGCAGCAATTTCTTTCCATGCTACATTTGTCTCTTTCGACTTGCGAAGAATCTTGTCGTCAATTGTAGTAATACCCATAGCAGAATAAATGTTGATACCAAACTGTGTACTTAAAATGCGCTGAAGAAGATCAATCTCCATATACGTTCTTGCATGTCCCACATGCGAAGAATCATAGACTGTAGGACCACAACTATACCACGAATAATAGTCTCCATGTTGTCTGATCTCCTTTTGCAATCCACTGATACTATCTAACAGAACAGGTGTAACAGTGCTAAAACGACGGAGAGAAGTGGAAACAGAATGTCTTAGCATTCTAGAGAAAAGGAAAAATGCATGCTGAGGGGTTTGAACCCTCGAGTGACTGAACACATCAGGACCTAAACCTGACCCCTTGGACCTCTCGGGCAAACATGCTACAAAAGTCCTTCTTACAATAGCTATATAAGGGGTAATTCACATCATAACCCAGCAAGAATGTCCTTCCAGAAGCGAAAAACATCGTATCGTAAAGGTGTCACATCGGCTGTTTTGGATGAGTATCCGATTCCAGAAGAAGGAGAGTTTATTGCTCGGATCATCGGTTCTCGAGGTGGTAATATGTTTGAAGTAGATGCTTGTTCTTGTTGGTTCACCTGAAGATCGAATTGGCTAATGGTACTAAGTCTTTGGCCATTCTTCCAACCAAGTTCAATAAGTTGATTTGGATGAAAAGGGGCGACTATGTGATTGTTTCGGGGTCAGAAGGACAATTCACAACCGCTTCTGGGAAACAGAATGGTGTGGAGGCGATGATCCAACACATTTTGATGAAGGATCAGATCAATCACATTAAAAAAGAAGGACTTTGGTATGTATGGATGATGTCGGATCATTCTTAGGCCGGAAGTCTGGTCAGAAACCAAGTCCAAACCTGAAGAACCTGAGGAAGATACGGTTGAAAATCCTAGTGAAGACGCTGCTGAGGATGTGTCGGAGGATGGCGATAGTGATTTCGATCTCGGGCGAAATCCCAATCGTCGTCGGTTCTATGTAGAGAGTGATAGTGACTCGTCTGTTTAGTAAACACTGTTTTCTAACAAGAACTATCCTCTTCGATGGGAGAGATGCCCAGAATGGCATTCAGATCTTCGGTTGAATAAGTACTTACCGTTTTGTTCCGTAAAACTTTCTGATATCTACGGAGAAAATAACAACGTGATAATCCTACTTATGAGCGACTTTCGGTTTGTGGTGTTTCTTTTCTTTCTTTTCTTCCTGCTTTCCCTCCTTCCGCTTTTCCTCCTTCTTTTTCAACTTTCTTTCACGTTTTTTCATCTTTTTAATCACATCTAAGAGTGATTTTGATAGTCCATCATTACCCGAATGTTCCTTATTCAGACTCTGCAAAACATCGTTGAAGTTCCCAATTGTCGAAATAAAAGTCTTGTTTACCTCGTTATCAGACAAACCCAAACCTACAGCTTATTCATCCATTATAATGGAGTACCTTGATTATCGGTACGACGTTTAATATGGATATGAGTCTGTTGACCATCACCATCCTTTCCAAGTCCCTCGCCTTCCTTCCATCCCATTCTTTTCATTAACTTCATTCCAACGGACTTTCCAGATGCTTTACAGTTCAAACAAACGATAACACCCTACACTCCACCCACGCCTTGTTTTGGGTGCCTCCTAGCTTCAAAAGTGTTTCTGCTGACATACGAAATAACTCCGACTATAAATCTAAGGGGAGTTACTGAAGCTACTTAATTACTGAACAAACAAAACTACACAAAATCACTGAATACGCCGTTGAAGTTCCTCAAGACATGTATCACGCATCGAGACATAGTACAACAGTTTCTTCTTCTGTCCATTTTGAGCTGAAGATACGACCATGTAGATATACTCCTTTCCAGCTACAAATGATTACTATCTCCAACTTTCACCTGCTCGCACCGATTCCACTGAAGAATAGTTATATCGACTCTCGATAATCGCATATCCTTTCTCCGAACAATGAGCAATATCTATTACAAACAAGAAGGAGGTCGTAAGCACCATAGTCTTCTCTGAACTGGACACAAACGACTCCTTTCCATCTTTTACCACTTTTGTCACTTTCTTACAGACAAACGACTTTACCAGAGGATTTGATAACCAATTTTCATATTGAAGACATTGCTTCCCATCAATCATCTTAATCGTTCCCTTTCGTTGGTGAACAGGAACTAATTCATTCGGGCGCTCCCATGTCTCTTCTTCGCCTTCTAGACGTTATTCAGGCACAATGTCCATACGTTGCACAATTCCTTTCTCTTCTGTAACTAGATCTGGTCTATATGAATTCTCTTCCATTTCAATGAACTTAAACACACGATCAAATCCTCCTACTACTTTACTAATGTATCTGCATCCTCGTCTTAACAACATATCAACTAATTGACCACAAACATCTCCCTCAGTTCGAATCTCTCCTCCATTATCCAAAATTACAATATGATAATCATGAGAACGAGATTTCCGAACAACCATATCAATTTTCTCTAAATTCAGTAATGTTTGTTTTGATACATTCTTGGATTGAGTAAGATGCCGATGTTTGAAGGATGCATAGCTACGTGTGTCCAGAATCAGATAATGTAAACAATTCGTATTTCTCTCAATTCCACGAAGCAAAAATGTATATATTTCAACGGGAGTGGCCAATAAGCATGGAGTATTCCCATAGGCTTCTAAAGACTCCAAAGATACTGTAACTCGATCATTCAAAATGTCATTGAGACGATGGACGAATCCAGGAGGAGTTCGCTGCATCAGCTTAATTCCTTCCAAAACTACATCTGTAATGATAGTTTCATCACATTTCCGTTCCCGTTCAATATGGACAATCTCTTCATCGTGATCCTCAAACACATGATCGACAGCGTCATTCTCAAAAGGAAGATGTGTCATTAGTTCCAAAAGCTCGCTTGAAGGATATGCCAAAATACGAGCCTCATTGGAGATGAGATGAGCAAGAATGGTAAAAACGTGTGTTGCAGGGTTCTTGTAAAATATGTATTGGTCCCAAATAGATAGCAAAAGAGGCTGAGAGATATCATGAGAGAAGAGGGTTAATAGCCATGAGGGAGAATAAATAGCTGGAATGATGTGATGTTTCTGAAGATGAAGCGCTAATTCTAGAGATTAGGAAAGGAGAATACAACGACGGGGATCGTGATACTGTAGAAGAAGACGGATCATTTCAAAGAGATGTTTTAGAAAGAGACAATCACGGTCATCAAAAACATAGGGAAGAAATGTCTGAAGAAACATGGAGAATAGGAGGAAAATCCGGTCCATCGGAGGCTGAGGATCCATGAGTAGCATCACTGCAACCATGTCGTGCATCCCTTGCCAATAGGACACTCCATATTTAGCACAATAGGTAGAGATGATGGTTGTAAGTTGGTTACGGAGCTCGGTTTTCTTAGGTTCCTCGACCATATTGAACGAACGATCCACATCCAGAGTAAGAACATGATCATTACTGAACCGCTACCATTTATCAATACATTCAATCGTTACAGCTTGGGTTTTTGTCATCAGTTCATAATCAGGTTCCGTCTAACAATCAGTTTTTGCAAATAACACATACACGATCTGCTACATCTAAAAGAACCTCCCATATCTTAAATCGGAGATGGGATGGAAAAGATTTATGAATTGACAAGAATCCTCCAGCAGTTGTCTTAATCTCGTCATAATCCCTCTTCGGAGCCGAAAGAAGGATTTCCATCTTCTCACACAACTCTCTATACTTGGTTTCCTGATCCATCACTTCAGCTTCAAAAGGAACTGGACCAATTGTTTGACAACAAACAAGATATCTTTTATCAAGCCGTTTCTTCTGCTTTTCTGATAGCTGATAATAGGGGCTATCACTGACAAATACAGATCACTCTTACCTTGAAGGATGAATACGATATCCAAAGATGGTCGGTTGGTACATGGGTTCCGGTTGTGCGACCAACAACGGGTGTGTAAGGAAAAATAGATGACAGAATGTTGTACCGAAACTAGCACCATCAAGCTCTATATATAATGGAGAGAGGATGAAATGACGATCATACGGCGGGTTCGTAGAATAAACTTCTCTACAGCATGGACAATACAATTTTAGACTTTCAACTCCATAGGAATTCGATAATCCTGTAGGAAGGAGTCGAGCATGTTGACATCGATAACAGGGACATGTTCCATAATATCCGTAAATATAACGATCGTACTACAAGTTATCGATTTTAAAGAGGAAAACAATTAGCTTCATCCCTATCTCGGTTGTGAGAAATCGCTGGTGAATTAATGAATAGATTATTTCCGTCTCACGATCTAAGTCTGTACCTTCAAAATCGTCTTCTGTCTATCATCTTCACAAATAGTAAATACCGTCAAAGATTTGCTTTCCTGTGATAATATCCATAACGGATGCTAAAGAAACCCCGTTTGGCTCGAGTCCATAGAGATTGAAAGAATCGTTTAGATACTCCTTATATATTGGTATAAGGGACCGGTTCTTTGTCTTCTTCAGATGATTTTCGAGCCATGGAGAGATTCTACGATTTTGTCTTCTTATTTTAAGTTTACCCTTTTGCATATAATTCTTGGATCTTTGAAACAGACATAATAAAACTAGAATAGAGACGATGAAGATTTGAATAGTTGTGATTGCAGAAAAATCTGAAACCCTCATTTTCTCATATCTTCATCCAACTCTGTGAAACAATGTGGATTTACAAGACCATTCAATTCGTCCTCATTTCTTTCTTCTCAGATTTTTTCACCGAATCCGTTGAAATCAATTAAGGGGAAAGAAATCAAAATCTAAGACTTTGGTGCGAAAAACGGCGGCAACTTGTTCTAAAAAACAATTCAAAAACCGAGAATAACTTATGGTGGGTGAAGAAGATTCTTGTTCCAATCTGGTGAGTGAGTTTGAGGACTTTGAGAATAACGAGTTCATGGTTGGGATGTCGGAAGAACAGAAAGTAGGGTATTTGGTATGGTTTTTGTCCTCGAACTATTTGCTGACGATATTGTAGCGAATTGCTGAAGAGAGATTGCATTTGTATCAAGAACAATTTCGTGTATATAATAGCAATCAAAAGAATCGTAAGGTATGGCCACATGTTCCTTGTTTCATACACGTAGATCCTTGATGTGCAAAAACATCTCCCAGACATCGACGCCAAAACTGCTCAGTTAGCTATTGATTCCTGTCATGATAACGAAGTAGGAGACGGTTCATGTGGCTAACAAGATAGTTACTGGCGATCAAGCGTCTTCTGGAGGATGCCGAGTATAAGGCTACTGTAATCGCTATGTCTTCTGGAGAGGCTCCTCTGGACATGGATACGATTATGGTTTGTTCAATTCTCTCAAATCTGAGCTGTAGTACGTAGATAAACGTCAAGAACTTCGGGATGCTCTCTCTTACGAGCCAGAGGATATTGTTAACTCGGACGATAGTGACAACTGGGAATTGAAAGTTCATATCCATCACGTGTCATCCGATTATTCGGACCATCAGGACACAAATGACAGTGATAGCTACAGTTCCTCTGAGCGATGTAGCCGACACAGAGTAGCCAGAACAGATCGAAAAGTGCCTCGTTTGTGCCTTGACGATGCCCTTATTATGGTAAGTGTTATACATGGACCTGAAAAACAGCTTGCTAGTGTACAAACTCATTCTTCTGAAGAAAAGGCACCGCAGTCTCCTCTCAAGGAGACTGATACAGATAAGCTTTTCTCGAGGGAAGATAGCTCTAAAACAGAAGCGACAACAGACCTTTCCACTCCGTCATCTCAGACAGAGTCTGTGGTTTCATCTGCCAAGAAACGCAGGTCTGGGAAGCGGAATCATAAAGAGACTTCGGCAGATGAATCGAGTTCATCGGAGTACGATGGGTCAGATTCCAGCACTTCTTCAAAGCGTTCTCGTCTATCAAAGTCTATGCTTACCAGTTTGATTCGATGGAAGTGATAAGGAATAGAAGAAGCAGATTTGTTTCGAGCTCTCTCAGGAGGAACGTCTCAGAAGATCAAAGCCGAGACACTTCGGCAGCTAGGCTGGAGTGAAGCTCGAATCAAGGCCTTCAGGAACAGAGAGAAGAACCCCAATCAGTACTACTATCGCTTCAATGATCCTGGTGAGCCTCAAGCAACAGGAAAGTGGAGTTCTAAAGACAAATCATTGTTTCTTAAACTTGTGCGTGAGAAGGGTGTTGATTACCAAGTATGTGTTTGATAGGAAGTGTTATCATTAGTGGGGTATCTTTTCAATGAATATCCCTGGACGTGTTGGATATCAGTGCAGTAACTTTTACCGTCAACTGATTAAGGAAGGAGAGATTAAGGATGAGAATTATACTTTTGATAGTAATGGAAAACTTGTGTTTAAGTTCCGTGATAAGCGAGGAAACAGTACATTGGTACGTAAGAATTCAAAACGCAAGAGATTCTCTTCTGATGACAGTGAGGAACTTGATGATATGAATTTGCACGTGGAAGAAGAAGAGGAAGAGAATGTATTACCTGTAATGATTGGATAGGAACATAATGGATAGGATTTCATTGACCCAATGACTGTTATGCCAGTTGTAAAACCTGCAATATCACCTTATGGACACGTTATGGGGTAGGAAATTGAATAAAAGGATTGATAGTGAGATATGACTCATGGATGAAAGTGTTGAATCGAAATCCTAAGAACACATGCCCGTTCACAAAGAAAGTTAGTGAAATGATCTTAGAATAATGTGTAGAAATTAACTAGACGTTCTTTGATCAAACTCACAGCAGCAAACATTGATGAATATCGCGATAGGATTATCAATGTGAATGGCTTCGAGTTTGATTTTCATTGTAATTAATCTTTTGTAGCATCTTTTCCACATTGTTTCTTATGAGTCATTCCACTCTCTTTGAATACGACACAACTATTTTCGCTGATTCCGTTGAAGCAATTCCAAATAGTTATAGTGGTATTACAACATGGTGAGAGTGAATGCACAGGTTACTTCTTATCCGGAACATATCAACTGGATGAAACTACAAGAACACGGCATGGAAGCATTACATTACATCAGTTGAGTGTAGGGAGTGAAATTGGGATGTAAGTCGTAGAAAGTCGATAAATCTATTCAAACATTATCCAAAATTGATGTTCCTGGAGTTCTAGATATGAAATTCAATCCAGAGAAAGTAGGCGACAACCATTCATTAGCAGTTGCTCTTTCAGATGGAACTCTCTCTTTGTTGTCACTGGATCTTTCTACAACAATAGGTAATCAGTGGAAGGAGAAAGAACGACTGCTTATCGATTCAGAGTCGACGATTTGTCTCAGTGTAGACTGGAGCAATCAAATGATAGCCGATCCAGATCCATTGATTGCAGTTTCACTTTCCAATGGTGAAATGTCCATTTGTGGTTCTCGAGAGGCCTCTCTTTCTGTTCTGCACAAGTGGAAAGCTCATACACTTCCCTACGTTCACACTCCTGCTGAGGTGTGGATCACTTCATTTGATCCGAGTGACAAGAATTGTTTGTTTAGTGGTGGAGATGATGGCTTACTGAAACAGTGGGACGTGCGAATTGTAGATACCTATGTGCAACCAGTGACTGTGAATCGTGAAGCAGAAGCGGGAGTTACATCCATGTGTTGGAACAAGTATAGAAGTGATTACATCACAGTGGGGAGTTATGATGGTCATGTCCGTGTGTTTGATAAGCGTGCTTTGCAACATGCCGTTCATGACTATGATGTGAAGAACAATGCCGGAATCTGGAGAATAAAATACAAACATAACTGCAACTACTTCTTGGATCGGTCTAATGGTGTGGATCATTCGTCCTCAGCAACCAGAGATGAATTGCTTCTCGCAGCAATGCGTGCTGGCTTTATTGTGATGAGTTCTGCTGAGACAGAAGAAGTGAAGTACTTAAAGCAAGGTGGCGAATCCTTAGCTTATGGAGTCGATTATGTGTATGTAACAGAAGATGAAGTGAAAAATGGAGTGGCAGCAAGTTGTTCTTTTTATAATCATTTAATGAATGTTTGGGAGTATCAGTATTGTTGTGTTTGTTCACATCATTCTTCCAAAGGAGATAAACGAACATGATATCAGTGTACTTCGCCAATTTAGGTTGGTTACGCATAGAATTGTTCTTCTTCTATTGCTGGTTTCAATTCCAGTGACGATGGCAGCAGATGACCGTTATGCATTCGTAACTATCTACTATCCGAATGGAAAACTATCAAGATCAGATTTTGTTGGGATTCGGACAATGTATAAGTCATTTACCACCATCAAGTCCAAAGCCGAATTTATTGTACTAACTCTTGATACAACACCTAAGAGTGACATCCAGACCTTGGAGAGGGATGGAATGAAGGTGAATATTGTGCAGTTGCCTAATCCCTATCTCCAGAGAACAGTGAAGGCGGATCTGCAGAAAACGATGAATATTCTCGCCCTCTGGGATCTGACTACATATAAACGAGTCATTTTCGTGGATTATTACACAATCTTCACGCACAATCTGGATCCGTTGTTTGAGTGTTCTTACCTTTGCTTGAAGGATGAACAGCCTCTTGTTTACTCTCTGTTGTTCTCTCATGTTTAGCTCTATTCCAATGATATGATTGTGATTACCCCTGGTCATGAAGAAACGAAAAATATCTTTGCGGATTGTCTTGGATCAAGAGCTACTGCAGAACAATATCGCTATTTCAATCGGTATGGGTATTACTCTACGGAACTCTATGAATTATCCCAAGCAAGTCCACTTTTTGAAATGGGCGATGCCGAAAAGAATGAGTATTTTTACCTCAATTTGCTTATGTATAGCTCCAATCTACGTCGTTATATGAATTTTGTCAATTTTCCTTCGATGATGTGGTACGAGAAGTTCAATTGGGATCTGTATAGTTGCAGTTCTCTCAATGATCCGTCAATGCCTGTCTACTCAATTAGCTACCGATACACCTTAGGTCATCGTTCCTACTTCCTTCCAACCCATTGGTTTGGATACTACTACATCTGGGAGTTGAGTAACGTGTTCTTAGCGATAAGAGAACAGCTAAACGAGTCGTTCGGAGGATTGTATTTCTATTGCATGGGAATAATCACCATCATCCTCTTCCTTGCTAAACCCATGGTTATGTGCATTTCTGCTACTGTATATTATGTCCACACCTTCCTACAGCCTATTTCGAAGAAGATCTTCTGTAAATCGGCCATCGTGAAATGTCTTGTTTCGGGAGTCATTGGTCTTGTGTGGCTTTTCTCACGAGAAGTTGTCCCTGGAACGCTGTTACCACGGTGGGGATATTTCTTCTTCTACATCATCGACACCCTTCTTCTTGTAATCATCTTGGTTGGGTTTAACAAGGGAACAAATGCTGTTATGGGGATGAAATACAGTAGTGCTACATCATTGAGGATATTACTGATTCTTCATTTCACTCATGGTTGTAAGTAGTCTATTTGGTCTTTCATATTTAGTGGCCTACGTGGTTCCGTTTATTAATCACTTCAGTATTGTGATTCGCTTGGGTCTCCTTATTGTTCATTTCTTTATCCAGTTGTATTGCCTTTATTCTCAGTTGAGTCCTCTTCTTTCCGAAAAGACTGTTGCTTACTCCTCGCTTCCTGAGTAGACAATCTGTTTTGCCTTGTTTCTTTTCCTAACAATCTTTCTAGAATCAATACACTTATGAGTTCTACGACGAATAGACCTAGAGTCGTTCTAGGAATCACAGGAAGTGTAGCTACCGTCAAAGTATGTGAATTTGTTTTTGCTAATCTGTAGATACCTGAACTATGTGTCAAACTGCATGAATTTGCTGAAGTTAGTATTATCGCTACGCAACCGTCTCTTCACTTCCTTAACATTTCAAAAGAGTTAAATTCATCCATTACTGCTATTCGTAGATATAATCCACAAATCTATGAAGAATACCTAGCCCTCAACATCCCAGTCTACACAGATCATGATGAATGGGACAATTACAAATCAGTGAAAAAGGATCCCGTTCTTCATGTTGATGTATTTGATTCGTCAAGTATCTATTGTAGTTACGTAAGCATAATGATCTTCTTGCCATTATTCCTCTTACTGCCAACACTCTAGCCAAAATGACGGTTGGTCTTTGTGATAATCTTCTTCTAAGTACATTTCGAGCATGGGGACTGGTAAAACCAATTCTTGTACTCCTTCTGTGCTGTTTATTATCATAGGTCGCTCCTTGTATGAATACTGAGATGTATAACCACCCGCTCACAAGTCAGCAGTTGGCCACACTGAAAAGTTGGGGTGTCCAAGTCATCGAGCCTGTAGAAAAGGTTCTTGCCTGTGGTGATGTTGGAAAAGGTGGACTACCTCCCGTAAATGAAGTTGTACAAAGGATTAAGGATATTCTTCTAGTAAACTAATCCTTTTTGTTGAAATAATGAAAATAATGTAATAGGATCAAAATAGGAAGATTGATAGCTGTTCAAAATAGGGATTAAAGGTGGTTATATTGATGAAGGTCCCATTAGTATCAAGACCCCAAATTCTATTGTTCCCACAAATAACTA
>JABLTK010158121.1_pt1 | contig 15898 bp, 7 predicted proteins | sample 7160131 | NCBI WGS metagenome assembly JABLTK01 (sample SAMN14651221, study PRJNA627086) | human gut metagenome | isolation source: feces | host: Homo sapiens
GAGCAGGAACAGCTCGACCTCTTCCTTGCTGTACATGCGAACTCCAATCCGGGCCGTTGCCGGTCCAACTTTTTGTCCGCACCCCCAATGCACCATTTTCTCTGTTATAAAGAGAGAGGGGTTCGTATATACGAATGTTACGAACATACCTATTATCTGCGACGATTCAGTTGAAGCGCCTTTCTTCGCACGGAAAAGTGGGTTGGACGGTACGCAGATATCCCTTGGTGTTGAAAACTCGGCAGCATCGGGAGAGACATTCTCTGGCAAACGAAAGCGAGATTGGAGATCAACGATGAAGCGAATACGACCATTACTGGCAATGGCCTTTGCGCTTGCTCTTGTATGCTTAGGCGGCGGCTTCGCCTTTGCAGACGGGGGGGGGAACGGCCGTTCTTCCGTAACGGATCCGTCGACTATGAACGACTGGCAAACAATCGTTGGCAGCGATACGTCCAATATCGGGCGCATTTGGACGGACAAAACCGTATCGGCCGACAAAACGATTACCGCAAGCAGCGGTACCCCTATAGAGCGCGGTGATTCAGCGTTCATAACGGCGCTTTCGGCGCTTTCGTCGACATCGAACGCGAAATCAACCTCAACTACGCCACTTGACATTGTGCTGGTGCTGGATGCTTCGGGCTCGATGGACGATTCCATGGGTGGTGGTGATAATACGAAGCGAATCGACGCATTGAAGAACGCGGCAAACGACTTCGTGAGCAAGATTGCCAAGCAGAACCAGGGTATCTCCGACGAATCGAAGCATCACCAGGTTTCTATCGTGAAGTTCGCGGGCAATAAATCGGCCGCCGTAGGCAATGATACCTACCGCAATGGTGGGTACCTTTACAACTACAGCCAGGTTATGAAGGCAATGTCCCCCTGCACGGATGCGGCCGCATTCACGAACACCATTAACTCCATCAGCCCTGCCGGTGCCACGCGAGCCGACTACGGCCTGCAGCTTGCACAGGGCCAAACCTCTAACCGCGAAGATGCCAAGAAGATCGTTATCTTCTTCACCGACGGCGCACCCACTGCCTATAGCGATTTTGATGCTAGCGTAGCTAGCAGTGCGGTAGCTTCGGCGAAAACCATGAAGGGTAAAGGCGCCACTGTGTACACCGTTGGCATCTTCAGCGGTGTAAATCCTTCTGCCGATCCGACTGCCGCAGGGACAAGCAACGAAAACAAGTTCATGCATGCGGTTTCCAGCAATTACCCCGAAGCTTCCTATACCCAGAGCGGCGGATTTTTTGGTGGTTGGAATTGGGAACTGGGTGCACGTGCCGAAGGATCTGACTACTATAAATCCGCGTCAAACGCTGCTGAGCTGGAAAAGGTGTTTGACGACATCTCTTCCGAGATAGTTAAGGGCTCAGGATATCCGACAAACGCCACTGAAGGCGCTGAGCATCAGAGCGGCTTCATTACCATAGATGATCCGCTGGGCGCCTATGTGCAGGTAGACGAATTCAAGGCCATCGCCGTTGCTGGCAGCACCTTCGAAAACCCCACGAAGTCAACTGCGGGAAATGTGGACACATACACTTTCAACGGCACAGTTGAGCTGAACGGCAAGAACGTTAACGTGGGCGACGTGAAGATTACCGTAACTAAGTCTGATGACCTTACCACCGGTGACGTGGTTCAGGTTAAAGTGCCAGCAGCATTGATTCCCCTGCGCAGCTTCAACGTGGACCAAGACAAAATGACCATGGCGGTTTCTGATACGCAGCCAATTAACATTGTGTATACGTCAAGCTTGAAAGCCGGAGTGGAAGACAAGCTTGCCAATCCTGATGACGCTATGACGGAGTACCTGCAGGCGAACCACCAGGACGGCAAGGCCTCGTTCTACAGCAACGACTGGGAGCAGGGCTATCTGGGCAAAACCGTTGCAAATTTCGAGCCTTCAAAGGACAACAGCTACTATTACTTCACCAGCGACACGCCCATCTACACCGATGAGGCATGTACTCAGCGCGCCCACCAGGTAGTTAAGGGTAATACCTATTGGTACAAATATTCGTACTACGAAATGACTAATGCGGGTAGCGGTACCGTGGAGGAGAAGGAAAAGGTCATAAGCTTCAGCGGCGCTGATGTCGAGGCCATCGAGGGCTCCATCGGGGTGGACAGCCAGGGTGCCTACTTCAAGGCAGGTACTACTCGACTGACGTATCTTAACGAGCTTTACAAGGCAAAAGCCCCTAATGAGACTGGGACTGCCGTTGACGTGCTGAACCCGAAGTGGGTTGGCGCAGGTCAGGTTGGGTCCTACTTGGGTAACAACGGCAAGCTTTCCGTTGACCTTCCCGGTGCTTTGGCGGTAACGAAAGAGCTCCAGGTGCCCGACGGGTACAGTGCTAACGACTTCGCAAACGATTCGTTCGAGTTCACCGTTGCCGTGCCAAAGGCCGCAAGCAAGAGCTTTAGCGCTGTGGTGAAGAATGCCAACGGCCAGCAGCTGGGCGATGTGTTTACCTTGCAGTTCAACGTTGCGGGCGAGGCACAGCACAGCTTGAAGGCAGGCGAAACGTTGTACGTATACGGCCTTGACGGCGGTTGGAGCTATGAAGTTTCTGAGGCCGATCGTGCTGGATTCACTCCGGCCGGAACAGACCTTACGGGCGCTATTGTAGCTGGTCAAACGGTAAATGCGAAAGTGGTGAATACCTATAGCGCATCGGGCACGCTTGAAGGAGCGCAGGGCCTTGCGGGCAAGAAGATTCTCACTGGCCGCGATTGGAAGAGCACCGACAAGTTCACGTTTGTTTTGAAGCCCGCCGAAGGTTCCGTTGACGTTCCGATGCCTGAAGGCATAAGCCAGGGCATGGCGCGTGTGGAGGTAACGCAGCCTGAAGGGACGCCAGAGGGTACTGAAGTTTCATTCAACTTCGGCGACATTACCTACACCAAGCCGGGCGTGTATACCTACCAGATTCATGAATCCGCAGAGTTGAGCACGCTTAACCCAGGCGTAAGCGAATCGGAGGCATTGTATGAGGTTACCGTAACGGTGACCGACGAAGGCCATACTGGCAGATTGACGGTAGCTTCTGAAATGAAGAAGCTGCTTTCCGACGACGGCAAGAAGGTAGAGCCACCAACGACGGCGACGACCGAGGCAGCATTCGTGAACAAATACGACACCTCTGAGGTTATGTGGGCGCCTGCTGGAGAGAAGAAGTATACCGATTCGACCGATGCACGTCCTCTTGAGCAGGGTATGTTCCATGTGATTGCTTGCACGAACGACCCCGATGCGCCTTTGCCCAAGCTTGATAACGACCAGGAAATCACAGGCGTACATAACGGTGTAACCTACCGCGGCGCGGTAGTTTCCGTGGACGCGAACGGTGCCATTACATTCCCGCAAGCAACATATACTTACAGCAACCTGGGCCAGGGGCAGACTGAAAAGACGTTCACCTACAAGATCATGGAAGTGGTCTGGGATGGCAGCAATTGGCGCTCCGTGGAGGATGCCCTTAAAGACCCGAACTTTAATTCTGCAGGCGTTAGGTACGACCCGACGATTTGGACCGTCAAGGTAACCCTTAAGAACGACAATGATGTGCTGGTGCTGAGTGCCCAGTACCTGAAAGGTGACGTTCCTCAGGGGACTTCCTTCCAATTCGCAAATAGCTATGACCCCACACCCGCAACGGCAGCAATTGAAGGCTCCAAGACTCTGACCGGCCGTGACATGGCGGACGGCGAAACCTTCGGATTTGAGCTTTCCGCTGCAGACGAAACTACGCAGAATGCGGTAACGGCGGGCACTGTGACGCTGCCCGGTGCGGCTACTGTATCAGGCGCCAAGGCCGATGAAGTGAAGGGCTTCCAGTTTGGCGAGATCACCTTCAAAAAGCCGGGCGAATACACCTTTAACGTGAACGAGACGAAGTGGAATGGCGAAGCGGTTCCTGCTGCCGACGGAAACGGCATGCAGTTCGATCGCAGCACCAAGACGGTGAAGGTAACGGTGACCGACGACCATACCGGCTCGCTCAAGGCAGAGGTAACCTATCCGAACGGTGCGGTGGCGTTTGCCAACAAGTACGCTACGAGCAGTACCTATAACGGCATTCAGGTTGAAAAGACTTTGACTGGCCGTGACATGAAGGCTGGAGAATTCAGCTTCGTCATTGAAGGCAAAGACGATGCTTCTAAGGCTCTTCTTGCTGACACTGACAGCGACAAGGAGTTCACCAACCCCAATAATCGTGCCGAAGGCATTGCCGATGTGATGACGAAGATCGCGGGACACACCTTTACCCAGGCCGATAGCGGTAAGCACTTCGAGTTCACGGTTAAGGAAGTAATTCCCAATGGAGCAGTTCAGGACCAGGAATCAGGGCTTTGGTACGATGAAGCAAGCCATGTCGTGACCATCGATGTTGCCGACGACGGCAACGGCCAGTTGACGGCAACCACCAAGGTCGACGGCCAGCATGGCAACGTGGTTTCCTTCGTGAACAAGTATCGTGCCCAGGATGTTTCGTTTGACACCGCAAACGCAGAACTGAACAAGATCCTGCAGGGCCGCGATTGGATTGAAAACGATTCCTTCGACTTCACCATTAAGGCGTTGGACGCTGATGCGCCGATGCCGATGCGCGATGGCAGCGAAGTATCTTCCGTAACGGTGAAGTCGCCCAATTCTAAGGACGGCGATGCGGTACCGTTTAGCTTCGGCCAGATTACGTTCACGTCCGATATGGTGAAGGATGCTCCTGGCCATACGCGTACGTTCACCTATGAAGTAACTGAAACTGCTGGCAACTTGCCCGGTATTCAGTACAGCACCAACAAGGCAACTATCCAAATTACGGTAAGCGACAACGGCGAGGGCCAGCTGGTTGCTTCGGCAACCACGCAGAACGGAAGCTTTGAAAACCGTTATTCCGCCGAGCTTAACTACACAGCGGCGGGTGGCTTGAACCTTGCCAAGACGCTGACTGGGCGCGACATGACCGATGATCAGTTCAGCATTAAGATCACGCCTGCCGATCAAGCGGCTGCAGAGGTGCTTGGCCTGCCTAACGATGGTGCGGTGATAAGCATGCCCGCCGCCAACGATGGGGAACAGGTTGTGAAATCTGCGTTGAGCTCCCAGGCGGTATTCGATCAGGGAGACGCTGGCGAGACGTATGTGTATACGGTTGTCGAGCAGGGCACGGCACCTAATGGCTACACCTACGACACGGCGCAGCGCACGGTAACAATTACCGTTGAGGGCGATGCGGCGCAGGGCACGCTTGAGGTAACCACGGTTGTTTCCGGCGGTTCCGATGGTGACAAGACCTTTATTTACGAGAGCAGCGATCCCGCCCCGCAGGCAGCGGTGGTTCCTTTCGCAAACAGCTATACGGCTTCGGGCGAAGTTGACATCGCTGCTACGAAGAGCCTCTCCGGCCGCAGCCTGACCGACGGCGAGTTCAGCTTCGCGCTGAAGTACGCTAAAGGCAACGAAGACGTGGCTACGGCAACCAACGACGCCAACGGTAAGGTCGATTTCGGTACCATCGAGTACACCACCGCAGGCCTTGCCAGGTTGGCAGCGGATGGACATGCCGTAAAGACGGTGAAGGACGGTAAGCCTGCGTGGAACATCTCTTACGTGGCTTACGAGAAGACCGACAACTTGCCTGGTGGCGTTTCCGCCCAGACGCAGCCGATTTCGTTCACGGTTGCGGTTGTTGATAACGGCGACGGCACGCTGGCCGCAACGGCTGATACGGGCAATGGTCTGGTGTTCGAGAACACGTACTCCACGGGCGGCCCGATTGAGGTAGGCCTTTCCGGCGTCAAGGTTTTGAAGGCTGGTGAGGGCTTGACCCCCGCAAGCATTGAGGGCAAGTTCATCTTCACGGTAACGTCCGATGATACTGCGGCTCCTAAGCCTGAGCGCACTACGGCGACCAACGATGCCAACGGCAACGTTGATTTTGGTGATATCAAATTTACGCTCGATGACCTGAACAAGGCGTTGGGTGCCACTAATGCCCGAGTTGAAGATGCTGACAATAACGCAGCTTCCAAGGGCGGGGACCAGAGCGCTCAGGGCGCTGAAAGCCAGAATGGCGCGGCGGATTCCGATGTGGCCGGCCAGGCTGACTCCGAGCAGGGTAGTGCTGTAGATTCCGGCAACGGCGCCGATGGCCAGGGCGAATCTTCTGCCAAGGCTGCGGTAAGCGATGCCGATGCAGCGAATAACGCTTCCGACCAGGCGCAGGGCAGCGAGCCTTCCACCAGGGCTGGCGTTTCCCGCTCGCACATCTTCACCTACAAGGTGACGGAAAGCGGCTCTGCCGATGGCGTAACCAACGACACCGAAACGAAGACCGTGAGCTTCAAGGTGACCGACGACGGGAACGGAAAACTGACGGTGGAGCGCCTGGGTGCTGCTTCCGACCCGGCGTTCACGTTCACCAATACGTATTCGGTACAGCCGGTTGATTCCAGTGTGACCGATCAGGTTACGGTAACGAAGAACCTTACGGGTCGCGATATGAAAGCAGGTGAATTTGAGTTCCAGCTGCTCGAGGGCGGCAACGTGGTGGCAACGGGTACTAATGACGCTTCGGGCAAGGTGGCGCTGAGCCCGATTACCTACACCAAGCCGGGTACCTATAACTACACGTTGTGCGAAGTAGGTGGCGGCAGCCAGAAGGCGGGCGTTCAGTATGACGGCAGCACATTCGCCGTTACCACGACTGTAACCGACAATGGCGACGGCACGCTGTCGGTGGCTCACAAGGTGGACAACGATGCGAATACGGTTGGGTTCACCAATTCGTACACGCCGGCAGCTACTTCGGTGACGCTGGGTGCCTCGAAGGTGCTCAACGGCAAGAGCCTTGATGCCGAAGAGTTCGCCTTCGTTCTTACGGACGAAGGCGGCGAGCAGGTTACCGCAACCAACGATGTGAACGGTATGGTAGTGTTCCCTGCCATCCAGTATGGCGAGGCGGGTACGTACCAGTACACCATTGCGGAAGTGAAGGGCGACGAATCTGATGTGACGTACGACGAATCGGAGTACGCGGTTACCGTTACCGTTGAAGATAACGGCGAAGGCAGCCTGGTTGCCACGGTAGCTTACGAGGGTGGAAATGCCCCCGTGTTCACCAATACGTACAACGCACCTGAAGCCCCGGCATCTCCTGGCGATGGTCCTGCCTCCGTCGTTGATGCGCTGGTTTCCGGTTCTGCTAAGACTGGCGATTACTTGCTGGTAATTGCTGGCGTGGCCGCTGCGGTGGCCGCTGCGGCTGCTGCTGTGGCCGTGGTTTCCCATCGCAAGAAGGGCAAGCACGCTAAGAGGTAGTGGGGATATAGGGACAGGTCCCGCTTCCCCGCTTAGCCATAGCGCACAATGATAGAGCCTCGCTTGCGTGATTGATCGCAAGCGAGGCTTTTTGTTGGACGGGAAAAGGTGCTGGGGTCATAACTCGGAAGTTATTTGTTTGGGTTTAATATCCACGAATAAGATTCTCCGTCCAAAGTGGACGCCCCTTTGGATACCTAGAAATCCTTTGGTCCCTTATGGTCCAGGGGATTTCTTTTTTTGCGGTGTGCGCTGACGCCACTCCCTCCCGCGCTTCTTCTGTTTGCAGCTCGAAATTGGTCTTTAATCCAAAAACAACGGGTTTTAACCCGATACTTTGGCACTTATGCCATTTCATGGGATAATGAATAAAGCATTGTTTCGCCTATCGGGCTAGACCATCGCATAAAAGCCTTGTCTACTAGGCCGTACGAAAGATTGGAATGCGGAAAATGAAGCGGATGCAGTTGATACTGGCAATGGTTTTTGCTCTTTTGTGCGTGTGTTTTAGCGGAAGCTTTGCATTTGCGGATAGCGAAAATGCTTCTGCCGCCAATGCAAACGAAGCATCGTGTGAAACCGATGCAATTGTGGGTACCGTGAAAATCGATGGGCGTCCACTCCATGCTGGCGAGTTCGACTTTGGCGTGAAGTACGCAAATGGCCGCGATGATTTGCTCTCGGCGAAAAATGAAGCCGATGGAACAATTGATTTCGGCAAGTTGAGTTTTACTGTTACTTCGCTCGATGAATTGGCTCAAAACGGTATTGCCGAGAAAACAACGATAGATGGCGTTCCGGCCTGGATTGTGTACTACCTGGTGCATGAGAAGACCAACGGATTGAGCGATGTGGGCGTAACGTCGCATACCGATCCTGTTTCTTTGGTTGTAACGGTTAAAGATGAGGGGAACGGGGCGCTTTCGGCAAGCTTCCAGACGGCGAACGAACTGCGCTTTGATAATACGTATTCCACAGGAGAGCCCGTCACTGTGTTTTTGGCGGGAACGAAGGATTTGCAGGTGGAAGAAGGAGCCTCGTTTGTTGATATCGAGGGAAAGTTTCGATTTGCTATATCGACAAAGGATATAGCAGCACCTATGCCCGAATCGACGGATGCCGGAAACGGGCAATGGGGACGAATTGAGTTTGGGTTTATAACGTTTTCCCTCCAAGATCTGAATAAAGCCCTGGATGTTGATTCTGATTCTGCGGAAAAAGCAGGATGGCTCCGCTCCCATGTGTTCAAATACAAAGTCACCGAAAGAGGATCGGTGCCGGGTGTGGTGAATGATCCCGAAGCGAAAACAGTGAGTTTCGAGGTCCCCGATAATGGGAAAGGGAAGCTCACCGTTGTATGCAAGGAATCCCCCTTCACTGCATCTACCGCCTTCACGTTCACCAATAGGTGCGTAGTTGCGCCCGATAATTCAGCTAACGATGAGATAGGTCCGGGTGCGGGCGATAAGCCGTTGAACTCTAATGACGATGCCGATCCTAATGCCGGGGACGTTGTTTCGCCGAGTGCGAGGAATGCTCCAAGTGGTACTTCGGGTGGCGCATCGGTTTCCACGACAGCGAAGACGGGCGATGCTACGTTGATGTTGGCGGTGGTGCTTGCCGCGGTTGCCGGCTTGGCAATGGCCATTGTGGGGCTTGCTTGCGGGAGGGGACGCAACCGCAAGAAGTAGCACGTGCAAAAGGAACAATGCAGGCAAATGAAGCTGCAAGCAGTGGGCCGCCGGAGTAATCCAGCGGCCTGTTTTGTGCTGTTGGTACATGTGTGAAAACCGCGCTGTGCCATTCGCCTGGAGAGGCTGCCGACCTACCGAAATGTAAAATGTGACGAAAATTTGAAGGCAGAACATTTCAATTGCGTTAAGCGGGGCGCCTCCCTATACTTAATCAAGTCGCATAGAGCGATTGATCGTGCGGGGTGGAGCAGTCTGGTAGCTCGCCGGGCTCATAACCCGGAGGTCGTTGGTTCAAATCCAGCCCCCGCGACCAAGTATTTTCGCAGACCAGAAGCCTAAAAGCTTCTGGTCTGCTTTTTTGTTCCCGAAATGCATGAGCAGAATTTGAGCAGATTATCCTGCTAGGTGCTGCGAATAAATGCAACAGAATTATGGCAAAGGGCCCAACTTTTGATGTATGTCGACGGCATGTAACTCATCTTCAAAGACGAATCTTTTCTCTATGCAAAGCAATCTCTTTACTAAAGATGCGTTAACGGTTCAAACAGGCCGTTCGCTCACAGCTGAGACTAGATATGCCCAAAAAACCAGCTGAACGTGAAATACTAGTTTGATCATGAATAAATGGAAGGTAGGAGTTCTCTAATGAAAATCTGCGAATCGAAAGCTATTGCTTGTGCTCTGTCGCTCGCGATGGCAATATCGATGACGCTTCCCATTGGTGCCTTCGCTGCTGTTGATGATTCCGATCAGACGCAGCACGAGCAAAAAGCCGTTGACATCGACAACGGCGTCGACGCCAACGCCGACAGAGCCGAAGGCGCAGACAAGGACGCCAGTCAAGATATCGACTCTGGTTTCGTTGGCGATGCTAACGAAGGGGGGCAGCCGGAGGGTCCTTCCGAGGAGGGCAGCGAGCCTGGCGAGCAGCAGCCTGGAGAGAATCTCGGTGGCGAAGAATCCGGCGAGGGCAAAGCAGATGGCATCTATAAGGTATCCACAAGCGAGGAACTTGTGTCTGCCCAGGAGGCTATTGCCGCTGCTGAGGGTACGGAAGCCACTATTGTCCTGAAGGCTGACGTAACCGTGTCGGCGGGGGGGGTCCTCTCTAAGCAGCTTTGGCGTTAACGGAAAGCGCATCACAATCAAGAGCGACGAGGGCAAGCTTCATAAGCTGTCCTTCGATGGCCGTGCCGTCTTGAATGGCGATTGCACGTTTGACGACGTTGATGTCCGAGGCTCCTGGATGTACTGCAACGGCCACGACACTGAGTTCACAGAAAACGGCCAGATTCATCTAAGCTATACGCTTTATGGCGGCGGATACATGACCACGGTCAGCAGCACTCACGTGGTAATTGCCTCATCCGGCTACATCAATCCAAGCAGTAGCAGCGGCCTGCACGATGTGATTGGCGGCTCCTACAAGGGCTCCGTCGAGGGCGACACATACCTCGAGATCACTGGTGACATAAAGATGCAGGGCGGCAACCACATCAACCCTGGATGCATGAAGGGCGACGGCACCAGCGGCGACGGATCAGGCGTTCCTAATGTTTACGTTGGCGGCAACGCCACGCTTGTCTACGACAATAAGAACGCAGATACCTATCCCGCTATCGAAGGCACTTACGGCTGCGAGATGAGAGGCAACGTCACGCTCGATGTCCGCGCTGGTGGGGTATCGGGTATCGTCGGTGCCGAAGAACCGGTAGAGGATTCGGTCATCCGCGGCGACCTGCACATCATCGCAGGCTCGCAGGCTTACGAGAACACGGACCGCATCCTGCGCCTTGGCGGGAACTGGCCCATTGTCGGCGCAGGCAACAGCTTCGCAACCATGCCTGGTGTCTCAGGTAACTACGTCATCGGCGGCAATATCACCATCGATTCTTACGAGAACGTTTGGGGCTGGGATAAGGGAACCACCCCCGACTCATATGACCTCCCCGAGATTTACGGCGCGATTCGAGGCACAGTCGGCGGTAACATCGCCATCAACGCCCATGGCTCTCATGTGCAAAACATCTTTGGCGCGAGCGATTCTAATGTGAGCGGCGCAGTCGCCGTCACCGCAACTAATGTCGAGCTCAGGAACAGCGAATACGGGACCGACTATGACGAGGGCTACGTATTCGGCTTGTGGGAAAAAGGCACCCCCGCAACCGCAAACGGCGCCGTAACCATCAACATCAACGGCGGCGACGTTGGCCTCGTTATGGCAACGGACCAGACCACAGTTCCTGCAGGCTCCTCCATCAATGTAACGGGAAAACCCAATATCCGCACAGGCATACGCGGAACGCAGGCAAGCAGCTATTCCACGGCATTCCCCGTGGCCAACATCTCTGCATGCGAGGCGACAATCCCCTTTATCAAGATGATGTCGCAGGTCAACGTTGCCGGCAATTCCAAGGTTATTGCGCATATTATGAGCAGCGATGCAGGCTTGAACATTGAAGAGAACAGTGTTCTCACCACCGACGAAGGCCAGGTCTGGATTTGGGGCGATGCGGTCGTCGATGGCACGTGGGAGCAGCAGCATCGTCAGATTGCGAACTACAACGATATCTTCGTTTCCGGCAAGACGACGGTCGGTCCCAAGGGCCGTCTGATTAACCAGGGGCTGAGCAATCTGAAGGGCAATGTATCGAACGATGGCATGATGGCCCTGATGGGTCCGGCTCTGCTGCAAGGTGATTACGTTTCCGGCAATGCCGAGCTCCGACTCCCAGCTGTTGCTGATAACTACGATGGCACAGACGATGGCGGCCTTATCCCCGTTACCATCAAGGGCATTTCCAGCGGAACCACTATCGTCAACACCGTCAATCCAAGCAACTGGGAAGAGCTCCAGTGCCCCAAGCTCGGCGACAACTACATCTTGTCCAAAAAATTCGATGCAGCCGAAACCGCCTCCGAGGCCGCCGAGGGTCCTGATCAAGGGGTATTCGTCCTTGGCAACTCGGATGCCACGTCAAAAGGTTGGTACCTCAAGCGTCTGAAGGATGCAGCTGGCGATACTGGGAAGTTCATGTGGCAGGTCGCTAAGGGTACGCCCCCGACTCCTGAGCCGCCAGTCACGCCTGAGCCACCGGCAACAGATGAGCCCAAGCCCAACACTCCGGGCCCCGACGACTCCAACCCTGACGATGCAAAGCCCGACGCGCCTGATGACGAGAAGCTGGCGAAGCCGTCGAGGGGCGAAAACGAGTCAACCGCGACAGTCACCAGCTCCGATACTCCGCAAACAGGCGACGCAACCAACATCCTCCTATGGTCGGCAGCCGCACTGATCAGCGCTCTTGTTGGTACAGTTTTGCTGATTATCAGCAGGAAGAAGAACTACAGCGAGTAGGGTTAGGAAATTCACAAGGCAGCAGTCTGGGCGGTGTCGTTCTCGCGCGACACCGCCCTTCCTTATCAGCGATGGTGTGCGCGTCCATCCTCGCAAGGTAGCAGCAAGGCGATAACAAGCTGCTAGGCGCAGAGTGCAAGCCCTCTGCCCAGCGCGTACCAACCCATCTGCGTTACCATGGCAACCCGCCAACTGGCCTTTCGCCTGGAAGGCCAGTCAGTAACAGGGGCGGGTGGTCGTTTGCCCCTGAAGAGAACGCCTGCGAAAGCAGCGTAAGTCGGCCCTTTTAAAAGGGCCGACTCTGCTTTATCGGTTTGCGTCCTGGCCTTTCTTCCTTTTCATGGCCTCGTAGAAAGCCCCATGGCTCTTATCGGCGCGCGCCCAAGAGACCTTGTGCAGCTCGTCAAGCGTCCCCTCCGCCTCGATAAGGTCGGCCTTGATCGCAAAGAGCGCGTCTTTGATGATGCCCCAGGAGTTGGCCTCGTCGCTGCCTGAATCGATCATGCCCCGGCACAGCTCGGCTAAGCCGTCCGCCCTCTTCCACGACATGGAGACGGCGTCCTCTACGGACACCAACATCGTGTGCTCAACCATTCCCTGATGGCTTCATCATGCAGGATGCATGCGCAGCAAGCTTGATTGGTCGTAGCGGGAATGCCCAAAACGCCAATTTTGCCTATAGTTGCACCATACATTGCAATTAAAACCGACCCTGCAGGATTAAGCCGGACCGAGCATTCCCCCAATGGCTGCTCCGTGATGCTATTGGGGATTTCATCAATAACGCCATCGTTTAAATCGCCAGTTAGCAACCAGGGAATAGTTCCATTGGCGTAGTATTCAGATTTCGATTTTGCGGGCGTAGCTCCTGCCTTCCAGTCGCCAATTCCTTCCAGCCTCGACCAAGCCCATCCCTCAGGCAGCTTCTCAAACGGTACCTCGTCTGCGATGCACTTCTCGCTCAGCACGCGGCCCTCGGCGTCCACGCGCTTCTCATAGGGGGAGCCATCGGAACTCACCTCGCGAAAAATGCATATTGGAAGTAAAATGGCTTCGTTCGTTTCGCTCAAGTTTCTAGGATCGCGTATGAAAGATTGCTACAGCGTCACCACTTACTCAGTGCAAAGCATCCTCGGGCTTATAGAATCCGGCGACATCGCGATTCCTGAAATCCAGCGGCCCTTCGTATGGGACAGTACCAAAGTTCGCGACTTGATCGACTCTCTTTACCACGGATACCCGACCGGCTATCTGATCACCTGGAAGAACCCCGACGTGAAGATCAAAGGCGGCGGCGTTGCGGAGGGCAAGACGGTGCTTATCGACGGTCAGCAGCGCGTGACTGCGCTCACCGCCGCGCTCGCGGGCAAAGCCGTGCTTAATGAAGATTACGAGTTGAAGCGCGTAAAGATAGCCTTCAACCCTCTTTACGAAGGAGAGGATACTCCCTTTGCCGTGCTCACGCCGGTAATCGATAAAGATTCGCGCTGGATATCGGACATTGCCGAGTTCTTCGCCCCTGATTTCGACTCCTGGACTTTCGTCAACGAATACATGGAGGCGAATCCCGGCTGCAATCCCAAGGTCGTGAACTCGAGGATCACCGATCTTAAAGCGATAGCAACGCGCCAACTCGGTTGCGTCGTCGTGGCTGCTGAATGCAGTATCGACGAGGTTACGGACATCTTCATCCGCATCAACTCTAAGGGTGCTGTTTTATCTCAAGCCGACTTCGCGATGTCTAAAATCGCTGCCGATGAGGCCCACGGCGGCAACATGCTGCGCAAGGCCATCGACTATTACTGCCATTTGGCCGTCAAGCCCGAATTCTGGATCACCATCAGTCAAAACGACGCCGAGTTCATGGAATCCGATTATGCAGATAAATGCGAATGGCTCAAAGACGACAAGGATGACATTTACGACCCCGACTACAATGACGTCCTGCGCGTAGCGTTCATGCACATGTTCGGCCGCGGCAAACTCGCCGACCTGGTGTCTCTTCTTTCTGGCCGCGATTTTGAAGCCCGTGATTTCAAAGGCGAGATAGCGGACGCATCCTTCGCCAAGCTGCATGACGGCGTGATTAAGTTCATGCGCAAAAGCAATTTCCAGGACTTTACCGCCGCTCTTCGCTCGGCAGGGTTCGTATCTTCGTCGATCATCGGATCCAAGGGCGCGGTTAATTTTGCCTACAATCTGTATCTCACCCTGCGAGAAGATGTCTCCGTGCCTTCGACCGATGTTAAGCGCTGGGTGCAGCGCTGGTATGTGATGTCCACCCTCACCGGACGCTATTCCGGCTCGTCGGAATCCATTATGGATCGCGACATGCGTCGAATATCCGAACAGGGATTCATCCCGTTCTACAACGAAATCGCCGCATCGCAGCTTTCCGACAATTTCTGGGAAGTCACCTTGCCGCAGAGTCTCGTTACGACCTCAGTGCGAACTGGCGCATGGATGGTCTACGTAGCGTCACAGGTTCGTTCGGCTGACAACACCCTGTTCACAAACGGGTTCAAGGTGGCCGACGTCGTCGGCAACGTTGGCGACATCCACCATATCTTCCCGAAGGCGTATTTGAGGAAAGCGATTGATGCGCCGCAGCGCCTCTATAACCAGATCGCGAACTATACCTACCTTGAAAAGCGTATCAACATAGCGATTGGCGAAATGCGTCCCGGCGAGTACTTCACTAAGGCGCGCGAAGCCATTGCGGCAGAAGACAACTATTTCGGCGATATCGCCACCGAGGCGGATCTTATTGCCAATCTCAAAGCGAATTGCATCCCGAAAGGAATCTTCGATATGGGCGCGGCCGATTACGAGGGCTTCCTTGCTCAACGTCGCATCCTTATGGCCAGGAAAATACGTGACTACTATGAGAGCCTGTAGTTTCGATTAAATGGCAGAGGATGTCATCTGCGCAAGGGCGTCCGTTGCCCCCGACGCTTAGATCCGACGAGACGCAGGAAGCAAGCAACGAGGTAGGCGACTTGCCTGGTAGCTTGCCTCGAATGGCGGATTCCCGAGCGGAGCCGAATTGGAGCCGCAATATCTGACAACCGTTGGCTACAACACGCACATGGCATGCGTGCTTGAAGAAACATAGCACGCTTGAATAGCGCCCAAATAGTCCTCATAACCCGGAGGTTGTTGGTTCGAATCCAGCCCCCGCGACCAAATGTTCAAGCCGCCCATCGGGCGGTTTTTTGCTGCGCGGAATCTTGTCCATAACTGCAGTTTTGAATCGGGAAATAGCTCTAGCTGTTCATCAAGGGCATAGTCAGCATAATAGCTTGCTACACAAGCTCATTGCGCTGGAGAAACGGGGCTTTAAGCTCGGAGTTCATTCCGAATGCAGGGCACCATTGGTTTACACTGCAAGGAAGTGCTTTGTGAGGAGACGACCATGCAGCAACCCATAGCAACAAACGACGTGAACCTGTTCTCTGTTCTTAAGGAGAACCAATATTTCGATCGCAAAAGCGCCCGAAA
>JABLTK010019258.1_pt1 | contig 15890 bp, 12 predicted proteins | sample 7160131 | NCBI WGS metagenome assembly JABLTK01 (sample SAMN14651221, study PRJNA627086) | human gut metagenome | isolation source: feces | host: Homo sapiens
CTCTGATTGTGTCACTCGTTTTCGGGGCGGCGCATTGCGCCATGCAAAATTCCCGAAAACTTCGTACAAAGTGCAGCTGCTCGACACTCTAAAACACGGCCGCTGTGTAAGCCTTAACCATAGACGGCGGCGTGACCTCATTTTTCTATCGGGGAAAGTGCTTGTTCTCTCATGGGCAAAACGCAGGCGTTTTGTTGGGCGAGGGACACCCTCTCACTCCCACTTGTCATCTTCGCCAAAGTCGCCTGACGGCTATCGCTTCGCAATTCTTGCCCTAACGGTCAAACTTTGGCTTGCTGTCCTCTGCGCACGCCTCCTGAAAGGCCTTCGGCTTTTCGTCGGCTTTGCTTGTTGTCAGATTATGGCAAATTGGGCAAGTATGCTAAAAATTCTTGCAAAATCAAGATGATTAGTGTATCATATAATAAATAGACTAAAAATCGCACCCGCATTGCGTGCGTGCGACAGGAGGATATAATGAAAGGTTGCGGAGGCAAATTTTTGTCTTTCTTGGTAGGTTTCGTCATGGGCATAGTGTTCGTGTTCGGGGCCGTTTTCGGCACGGTTTACGTCATAGCGACACAAACCAAGGTGTCCGATATTGAAAACAAATTCAATAAAGGCGACAATCTGACTGAGGGCAAAGAAATCGGCGGCATGACTTTGTACGACGTTTTCGTCAAGATGAAAGATATGTTCGCAGGCGGCAGCAGTCCTTCGATTGCCGACGTGAAGGAGCAGTTCGGCATTGACGTTCTGGAAATTCTAGAAAGCAAACTCAACCTCAAAATCGACGGCAACGACGTGTACGTCAGAGTTGAAGACGTGAAAGCGATTTCCTTCGACTCGGAAGGAGGAAGAAGCGCCGATTCGCTCGACCGCTACATATATAACGCCGAAACTAACGCTTTTGAAAGAGTCGTCGCGCAGACGAACAAGGATACCGGCGAAGTTACGGCCTATCAGCAAGTTCCGTTCGGCAGCATTTACGACGTCAAAAAAACGGAAGGCGGCGAAAACGTTCTGACCTACAAGGGCACCGACGTCACCGAACGCTGCGGCATCGTCAACGATAAACTGGTTTCGACTGCCGACGGCGACTTTTACCTTGCGTCTAAAAATGCCAAGGACACGCTTCTTGCCACTCCTATTTTTGATATAACCAAAGACATCAACGTTCTTCTGGACGTTATCAATCTGGATTTAGTGGGAGAATTGACGGGCAACACCTCCATAAAAGACATCAAGGTTATGGCGGAAGGAAGCTACCTGCCGATCATGGTTATGCTTGACACTCTGATGGACGTTTTCAACAACATCGAGAAAAAGAGCATCGGCGAAGTGCAGGATTTGACGGGCATAAACTTTATCTCTTCCGACAATTTGTTGTCCGCGCTCATCGACGTGCCTATCGGCAAACTTATGAACGAAATGGAAGTTATGGAAGTGGGCAAACTGATAAAGACCAATCGCGATTCCTTCGTCAAATACACCGATTTGCAAACCGACGCCGCGCCTGACAAAATCGTCGAATACGGCAACGGATTCAAAGACAGTGCGCCGACCGAAATCGGCAAGCTTACGCTTGACGTGGCAACCGGCCTCTATTCTTCGGACAGCAAACATAACGAAGCGCTTTACAAGTGGCAGGAAAAACACCTCGGCAAATACGTCGAAGGCGGTTCCCCTGAACTTGTGGCCGACTATTTCGTCGTCAGCGAAAGCTCGGACGAAAGCGGCAAAATCACCTATTCCTTGGCAGCTTTGGAAGGCGGCGAAGCGGTTATCGGCCCTGAAAACGAAAACAAAGTTTACGTCCGTATCTACGAAGGCGACGGTGTTATGAACGCTTTGAGTCCGCTGACGCTTTCCGAGTTGTCCTCCGGAAACTTTAAGGATAAATTCGACAACATCAAGCTTGCGGACGTTTTGGGCGAAGACAGCATGACGGGCGTTCTTGCGAACTTCAAGGACACCAAAATCGGCGAACTTGCCGACAAGTTCGACAACCTCACTTTGGGTGAAGTTATCGACATCTACGAAGAGGACGTTCTGGACGAATCGGGCAACGTTATTCACAAAAAATCGGCAAACGTGCTCATCAAGTTCAAGGACACAAAAGTGAACGACCTCGGCACCGCGTTTAACGATCTCGTTTTGTCCGACGTTATGGACATCTACGAGGAAGATGTTCTGGACGAATCGGGCAACGTTATTCATGAAAAATCGAACAAAGTTCTCATCAAGCTTAAAGATACCAAAGTGAACGCGCTGGGCGACGAATTCAACAATCTCGTTTTGGACGACGTGGTTGAAATCCAAGCCGAAAACGTCTGTGAAAGAGTGGGCGCCGCGGCAACCGACGAAGCGGCGAGAATCGCAGTTTCCGCAAAAGAAGAGCTTTATATCGGTTTAGGTTCTTCCACGACCGGCGACTTCTCGCGCATGTTTGCAGGCACCTTTAAGGTTATGCGCATAGCAAACGCGGCCGAAACCGAAGCGCCGTACGGAGCGTTCGTCAAAGTGACCTACGCCGAAGACGGGAGCATCTCCAACGACGGCTACACCGAAAGCACCGTTCTTTATCGTCAAACCGTGGAAGCCTCCAACGCCGTTCTCGTTGCGCTTAAGGACACCAAGGTTTCCGATCTTGCCACCGCGGCAAGCTCCGTCATCGACGAAATGCGCCTCGACGAGGTTATGGACGTCGACGGCAACGTGTTTACAAAACTTAGCACGGTTCCTGCCGAGGCGGACAAAGTGAACTACTACGTTCTGGATCACGACATGTATATCGCTTACGATCCGACCAACTCCGACCACGCGGGAGCAACCGTTTTCTACAAACTCAGATACGACGGCTCCGCCAACGCAATCATCAAAAAGATTGCCACGGTGAAAGTCAAAAATATGTCCGATTCGATTGACGTTGCAATCGACAACACCTATCTCAGGGAACTTATCGACATCAAAGTCAGAAGCGAATTTAAGCTTGACGAGCTTGGCGAATACGTTATCTTCGCCACCTTTGACACCGAAGAGCAGGCCCGCGAAACCTACAAAGGCACCTACGAAATCATGGAAGCGGACGGCAAGGTTCACGTTATGGTCAAATATAAAGACGGATTGACGGGCGCAAGATATCGCCTTGTGTCTGCGGCGTCCAACTCCGCTTTGGCAAATCTTGCGGACGTCAAGGTGGGCAAAATGTCCGATGGTATGAAAGACGTCATCGATCAGATGCTCCTTTCCGAAGCAATGGTCATAAACGGCGACGTGTTCAAGGCAAAAACCCCGGCGGACGAAGCGGAAAAAGCTACGCTTTTCGTGTGCAAAAACAGCATGTTCCTTGCTTACGATCCTCTCACCGATTCTGCCGAAACCGAGTTTTACGAGAGAGTTTACGAAGGCGCGGGCAACGCGGTTTTGAAGAAACTGGCAACCGTTTCCGTGCAGAACATACCTGCTCGTATCAACGATGCCGTGAACGAAACCAGAATTTCCGAACTTATAACGATAAACGACGACGCCAACGTCGTTCTCAAAAAAGTGAAAAACGTGAAGGTCAAAAACCTGTCCGCGGAAATCGACAACGCCGTCAACACCAGCAAGCTGGGCGAAATTATCACCATCGACGGAACATCGCACGCCGTTCTCATTGCGCTTAAGGACGTCGAAGTCGGCAAGCTCGGCGAAAAAGCGCCCGGCATCATCAACAATATGACTATCAAAGAACTCGTCAACCCGACCGATCCGGACAGCATTATGTCTGCGCTCAAGGATTCTACGCTGAACACGATTGAGGACGACGCGACCAACCTTTTCAAAACCGCTTCGATTCTGAAGCTTTACATCTGGTCCGGCGCAACCGTAGATCCGTATCTTAAGGCAGCAATTTTAGCTTATGAAGAAGTGAATGGCACTTTGACGGTTGAAAAATTCCTTTCCAACCTTAAAGTGGATACGGATGGCAAAATTTATTTGGCAATCTAAAAACCATTTTGCCGCGAGGACGAAAAACCGCCTCGCGGCATAAACTGAAAACATGTTTGAAAGTATAAAACAAGACCTTCGGGTCATAATGGAAAAGGATCCCGCGGCCACAAGCAAGTGGATGGTTTTTTGGAACTATCCGGGATTTAAGGCGCTTATGTGCCACCGAATCGCGCACGCGCTGTATCGCAAGGGTCTTAAGGGGCCGGCGAGGTTTGTGGCAAGGATTGCGCGCCGCACGACGGCCATCGAAATTCATCCTGCGGCAATAATCGGCCGCGGAGTTTTCATCGATCACGGAGCAGGGCTCGTCATCGGCGAAACCGCCATAATAGGCGACAACGTAACCCTGTATCAGGGGGTAACGCTCGGCGGCACGGGCAAACAGACGGGCAAACGCCACCCGACTCTCGAGGACGACGTTATGGTGTCTGCGGGAGCAAAGGTTCTGGGACCTGTCGTCATCGGCAAAGGAAGCAAGGTGGGCGCGGGCAGCGTGGTGCTGAAAGACGTGCCTCCGCATTCCACGGTGGTGGGCGTTCCGGGGCGCATCGTGCGGCAGAACGGCAAAAAAGTGGACGACATGGATCAGGTTAAACTCCCTGACCCGATTTTGGAAGAATTCAAACGTCTTAATGACCGAATCGCCGCTTTAGAAGACAAACTCGGCGTAAAAAGTTGTCGTTATTCGCTTTCGGCAGACGAATACAACGTTCCAAAAAGCGATGGCGGCGACAAAAATCAACGATAAAAGAGGCAAAAATGCTTAGAATTTACAACACGCTTACCGGAAAGAAAGAAATATTCGAACCTATGAATCCGCCGGCAGTCAAAATGTACGCCTGCGGCATCACGGTGTCGGGAGACGCGCACATCGGACACGCCTATCAGGCCCTCATTTACGACATCATCAGAAAGTATCTCGAAAAGTCGGGCTATGACGTTACCTATGCCAGAAACTACACCGACGTCGATGACAAAATAATCGCAAAATCCAAGGAAACGGGTATCCCTGCCGATCGCTATGCCGAAATGATGATAAAGCGTATCGACAAGGTTATGCGCGAGCTTAAAATCGACGATCCCGATATCTGGCTGAAAGCCACCTGCAACATCGGAAACATAATCGATTTCACCTCTGCGCTAATCGAAAAGGGCTACGCCTATCCGACGCCGGGCGGAGACGTCTATTTTTCCGTCGAAAAGTTTTCAGACTACGGCAAGCTGTCGGGCAGGAAGTTGGAGGACGCACTGAACGGCGTCCGCGTGGAAAACGACGAGGAAAAGAAAAACCCTTTGGACTTTGCGCTTTGGAAAGCGGCAAAAGAGGGCGAAATTTCGTGGGATTCGCCGTGGGGCAAGGGCAGACCGGGCTGGCATATCGAATGTTCGGCAATGAACAGGGCGGCTTTCGGCGATCAGATCGACATTCACGGCGGTGGCCGCGACCTCATTTTCCCGCACCACGAAAACGAAATAGCGCAAACCGAAGCTTTGACCGGCAAGAGGTTTGCAAAATACTGGATTCACAACGGCCTCATCAAGGTGAACGGCCAAAAAATGAGCAAATCGCTCGGCAACAGCATAGTTTTGGGTGACCTTATGGCCGAATACGACGACGAAACTATAAAGTTCGCGCTGCTGCAAACCAACTACCGCGGCGACATCAACGTTACGCCCGATCTGTTCCCTAACGCCGAAAAACACCTTTACGGGTTCTACAAAATTATGGACGAAGCGGAAAAGCTCGGCCTGAAATCGGCCGAATTCACAAAGTCTATCGACGACGACTTCAACGCCGCCATGGACGACGATTTCAACACGGCGCTTGCGATAAGCAATCTGTTCGGCCTGTTCAAAAAGATAAAAGCGAAACTGAAAGCGGGCGACGATTCCGCCGCGGCAGACGTCAATCAAATCAAAAAAACCTACTCGCTTTTGGGACTGTTTTTGGCCAAGCCGTCAAAGTTCTGCGCGCGATACGAAGCAAAGCATCCCGAAGCCGCAAAGCTCGAAACCACAGACGCTCCGGAAGAAGTCGTGAAGCTTGCAGAAAGCCGCAAGGAAGCAAAAAAGGCCAAAAACTACGCCTTGGCAGACGAAATCAGAGGGCAGATTGCAGCTCTCGGCTACACAGTGGTGGACGTCCCGGGCGGATACGATTTAAAAAAGAACTGAAATGAAACTTTTTAGAAACAAAAAAACCGAATATTCCTCAGGCGACGTCAAGGTAACCGAAATAGTGCTGGACGAAGAGCCGAAAACCGTTTCGGAACCTACCGAAGAACCCGCCCCCGCGCCCGTTTCGGACAAGCCGCAGGAGCAGGATATTCCTGCTGCCGCTTTTGATGAGCCGCCTGCTGCCGAGCCTCTGAACGAGGAACCGCAAACCGACGCAGAAACCGATTTGTCTGAAACGGAAGAAGAACTCCCGCACGGCGAACAAACGGCCGAATCTGCCGAAATTCTGCCCGAAAAGACCGAAATCGAAGAAGCGGCAAAAGAGTCTGCCCAAGCACAGGCCGAAGCGGAGGCTTTTGCGGGGCCCGCCGAAGAGGAAGAAAAGCCCGAAGAACCGCAAAAATCCGAAGAAATAGGGGAAGAACCGATTTCCGAGGAGCAGGCATTTGTGGAACGCATAAAAGCCGAACGCGTCACCGACAACGAGCGCGCCGCCCACGTTTACGCAGAAACCGCAGAAAGGGTTGAAGAGGTCGGAAAGGCAAGATACGCCGGAAGCTCCGAGGAAAAAAAGGCCGCAAGAGTCATAAGGGATTTGTTCGAGGACGAGCTTGGCGGGTTTGCCCGCATGGAGCCGTTTGACGTCAGGCCGTTTGCGACGGTGCAGGGGTTGCCTGTTTTCGCCGCGATAAGCGTCGTGGCGTTCATATTGTCGTGCATATGGTCGCCGCTCGGGGTTTTGCTGTTCCCGACCGTGGCGGCAATGATCCTCGTGCAGGTCATCAAAAACAAAGACGACTTTTCGTGGTTGTTCCCGAAGCGCACGTCCTACAACGTTGTCAGCGTCATCGAAAACGGCGAAAAACACATCGGAAAAACCGTCGTTCTGGGGTGCCATTACGACACCGACTACGGCCGAATGGAGCTTCCGAAGTGGATTGCAAAGCAAAACAGCGCAAGTTTACATACTTTTATGACGTGGTACGCGTTTGCGTCAAACATCCTTCTTGCCGCGCTGTCGGTGGCCTGCATATTCCTGAAATCCGGCCCGAAGGCCATCGTTATGTTCGTAGGATTCGTGGCGCTTGCGGTGAGCGTCGTTTATATGGCGACTTACGTCACCTATTTCAAGCTCGGCGCGAGAATGAACAAAAACGCTCTCAGCGGACTGGGACTGACGCTTGCGGTTGCGCAGCACCTCAAATTAAACTCCGAAGAAATTCCTTCCGACGTCCGAGTCGTGGTGGCGGCTTTTGGAAGCAGCTATGCCGGCGCAAAGGGCAGCGAGGCTTTTCTGGAGGAGCATTACGGCAAAGACAACCTGCTGATAAATCCCGTTTTTCTGGACGTTTCGGCGCTTAGGAAAAACGAAGCGAACGTCGTGGTTGCGGACAAAAATCTGAAATTGAATTACGGCGGACGTTTGGCAGAAACGGCATTTGAAACGCTGAAAGAGAGTGGATTAACCGTCGATAAGGTTGTTGAACAAGGCAGATTTGCCGACGCGACGTCGTTTCAGACAAAAGACATACCAAGCGTTTTTCTGGACGGAGGAATTCAAAAAGAAAGCTTGTTCGGCGAAACGGAATCGGACGTCGAAACCAGATATAACGCGGTATTGAATCTGGTAAGGAGAATAATGAAAGAATGAAAAATAAACGCACGACGAAAAATCTCGCTTTTGCGGGAATGTTCATGGCTCTGACCATGGTTTTCACCGTCATACACATACCGCTTGCAATAGGAAACATCAATTTCGGCGACGCGGTTATATTGCTCAGCGCGGCGTGCCTACCGCTTCCGTTCTCGGTTGCGTCTTCCGCAATCGGCGCGGCGCTTGCCGACGTTTTTACGGGGTACGCTTCCTACGCGCCTTTCACGCTGGTCGTCAAAGCCTTGGTGGCGCTTATTGCAAAGCTTTTGCTGACGGCACTCAAAAATGCCAAGCCTGCCTTGAAATATCCGATTTCGGCAATTCCTGCCGAGCTCGTTATGGCGGGAGGATATTTTTTAGCAAATTCCTTCCTTCTCGAATGGGAATTCAAAACGGCTGCAACCAGCGTTCCGTTCGACCTGTTGCAGGGCGCTGTGGCAGTGGTCGTGTTCACGCTTTTGGCGGTGGTGGCAAAAATCCCCGAAAAAGTCAGTGGGTATCTGACGAAAGAATAACCTAAAACGAATAACGATCCGTCCGAAAGGGCGGATTTTTTCGTCGTAACGGCGGCCGAGATTTTTGCATAGGATAAAACAGAATGCCTCGTACATAAAATTTTGGAGGTAAATGCCGTGAATTGTTTCAGACAAGTAACGCAAAGCTGCTGCTATCCTACCCGCGGCCCGCGCGGCCCTATGGGCCCTCAGGGAGCGACCGGCCCGCAAGGCCCTATGGGACCGATGGGACCTATAGGCGCAACCGGCCCGCAAGGTCCACAAGGCCCGCAGGGCCTGACGGGAGCAACGGGCGCCACCGGCGCCACGGGAGCAACCGGTCCGCAGGGACCGCAGGGCGAAACGGGGCCTCAAGGCCCTCAGGGTATCCAGGGTATTCAAGGGATACAAGGGGAGACCGGCGCCACCGGCGCAACTGGAGCCACGGGCCCTCAAGGCGAAACCGGCCCACAAGGCCCACAAGGCATACAGGGCGAAACAGGAGCCACCGGCCCGCAAGGCGAAACGGGGCCTCAAGGTCCGCAAGGCCCGGCAGGCACGGGAGAAGCTTTATATGCAAACGCAACGGATCAGACCGTGGCCACGACTACGCAGATTCCGGTGACTCTCGTTAGGGAAACCTCTGGCACCGACATCACGGTTACGGGAGGCAACGTCGTTTTGCCGGAAGGAAATTATTTGGTTTCCTACGGCGTGGAAGGAACGAGGACCACAAACGGCGCTCTCACCGCGTCGCTGTATCAAAACGGCACGCCGCTTACCGGCGAAAGCGTAACCGAAACCGTTTCCACGGGCGAAACCGTCAACGCGTCCAAAACCACGGTGGTCAATTCCACTGCCGCGGGCACCACTTTGGGGCTGTATAACACCTCGGGCGCAGAGGCAACGTTCTCCAACGCATATATAACCGTATTGAAGCTTTAACGGCTTAATTCGACGATAAAAAGACTGTTTGCTGTCCGATGAGGGCAGCAAATTGGTTTTTAGAAAAAAATTTTTCTTACATCGTTGACAAGCACGCCAAAGCTATAATATAATTTTTTTACAAGGCACTATACGGAGGATATATGTGGATAGTTGATTTTAACGAAAATGTCTGGCATTTCATAGTCAGGCTGGCGATATCGGTCACCTGCGGTATACTTATAGGTTTCGAAAGGAAGAACCGCAGCAAAGAGGCCGGAATAAGGACTCACGCCATAGTGTGCATGGCGGCGGCGCTGTTTATGATCGTGTCGAGGTATCTCACTTCCGCAGATTTCGGAGGAGAAGGAACCACGGGCGATCCTGCAAGAATCGGCGCGCAGATCGTGACGGGCATAGGTTTTTTGGGCGCAGGCATAATTATGTATCGCCGCGACGCAATGCGCGGCATAACCACCGCTGCGGGAATATGGGCCACGTCCGCAATAGGTATGGCGATAGGCGCGGGATTCGTCATAACCGGCATAACGGCAACGTTGATTATTTTGATATTGCAATTCGTGTTCCATTTGCCGATAAAAGCTTTTCAGACCAAGCACCTCGCCACCGTGAAGCTGAAAGTCTGGATGGAAACGGACGACGTGGTAGACAAAATAATGACCAGTTTTATAAACCCGAAAGTGTCCAGCTTTGCGGCAAAAATCGAGGACGGCAGGACGGTTGCAACGGTTTACATAGTGACTTCGGGCGTTTGCACAGTGAAGGAACTGGACAAAATTATAAAAGAAAATTCGGCTCATATCCTTGCGATCGAGCAGGTGGAAGAAGTCTGACGAAGATCCCCGTTTCGGCGGGGGTTTTTTGTCGAAATCAAAAAAGAAGTCGGCGAAGTCCGCAAAATGTTGACAAACGGCGGCGGCTTTGTTATAATTTACAAATCTGAAAGTATTTAAGACATATAAAGCGGAGGCATTTTATGGAAAAAATCTTTTTAACTCAAAAAGGTTACGACGAACTTCAGGAAAGACTGGACTATTTGACGGGCCAAGGCCGCCAGGAAATGAGCGAAAAAATCAAACTCGCCCGTGAATACGGCGACCTTTCGGAAAACGCCGAATACGATGCTGCCAAGAACGAGCAGGCGTTTATGGAGCAGGAAATCAAAGAGATTGCCGAAAAACTCCGTAATGCAGAAATCATCGACGAATCCAACCTGGACAGCAAAACCGTTTCCATCGGAAGCATCGTTAAGCTTCAGGATATGGAACTGGACGAAAAAGTCGAAATCAAAATCGTCGGCAGCAGCGAAGCCGACATCATGAACAACAAAATCAGCAACGAATCCCCGATCGGCCAGTCGCTTATCGGCAAGAAAAAAGGCGCGGTTGTGGACGTGAACACTCCGAGCGGCGTTCTGAAGTACAAAATCATTTCCATCAGCATTGACTAAAGAAGAGGTTATTATGGCAGAGAAGGAAGTAGTTTTGCCTGACGTGGCGCAGGAAGAAGCGGAACTTAACGAAATATTCAAAATCAGAAGAGATAAACTGGCGGACCTTCAGGCGGCAGGCAAAAATCCGTTTGAAATCGTGAAATACGATCGCAACGCCCACAGCAAAGAAATAGTCGACAACTACCCTGAGTTCGAGGGCAAAACCGTGAAAATCGCGGGCAGAATTCTGTCCAAACGCATCATGGGCAAGGCCAGCTTTGCGCATATCATGGACGACACCGGCCGTATTCAGTGCTACGTCAGCCGCGACGATCTGGGCGAAGAAGGCTATGCCGACTTCAAAAAGGTCTACGACATCGGAGACATCGTCGGCGTCGAAGGTTTCGTTTTCACCACCAAAATGGGCGAAATCACCATTCACGCCAAAAATATGATTTTGCTTTCGAAATCTCTGCGTCCGTTGCCTGAAAAATTCCACGGCTTAAAAGACGAGGACACCAGATATCGCCAAAGAGAACTGGACCTCATCGCAAATCCGGAGGTTAAGGACACGTTTGTGGCGAGAAGCAAAATTCTCTCCGGCATCAGAAGATATCTGGATAATCTCGGCTACCTCGAGGTGGACACCCCTGTTTTGCAGACGCTTGAAATCGGCGCTTCCGCAAGACCGTTCAAAACCTTCCACAACGCACTCGGCATCGATATGTTCCTTAGGATCGAAACAGAGCTTTACCTCAAACGTCTCATCGTTGGCGGTTTCGGCAAGGTTTACGAGGTCGGCCGTATCTTCAGAAACGAAGGTATGGACAGAAGCCACAACCCTGAATTCACCACCGTCGAAATGTATCAGGCGTACAGCGACTACAAGGATATGATGGACCTTATAGAGGATATGTATCGCACCCTCGCAAAAGAGGTTTGCGGCACCACCGACATCACCTATCAGGGCACAGAAATAGATATGGGCAAGCCTTGGGAAAGGCTCACCATGGTTGAAGCGGTCAAGAAATTTGCCGGCGTCGATTACAACGACTGGACAACCGACGAAGAGGCAAGGGCGGCGGCCAAAAAAGCGGGCGTCGAAGTTCAGGAAGGCGACAAAGCGACCAAGGGACACGTGCTTATCGCATTTTTCGAGGAAACCGTTGAAGACAAACTCATTCAACCTACCATTATTTACGATTATCCTGTCGAAAATTCTCCGCTTGCAAAGCGTAAACCGTCGAATCCGGCGTTTACCGAACGTTTTGAGTACTTTATCTATGCAAGAGAGATGGGAAACGCTTTCAGCGAGCTTAACGATCCTATCGATCAGCTGGAGCGTTTCACTCGTCAGGTTGAAGCAAAGAGAGCCGCAGGCGGCGTTGACGCGCAGATCGACGAAGACTTTATCACCGCTTTGGAATACGGCATGCCTCCGACGGGCGGCTTGGGCTTCGGCGTGGACAGACTGGTTATGCTTCTGACCGACAGCGCAAGCATAAGGGACGTCATCTTGTTCCCTACCATGAAACCGAGAGCAAAATAGAGTTTCTTCCACCGCCGAAAACGGGCGGTGGAAATTTTTCCGCTTTTGGCGGAGCAATGGATAGGGTATAATGGATTTTTTGTTTATTCTCAACAGCTTGCTTTTGGGAGTGGGGCTCACCATGGACGCATTTTCCGTGTCCGTTTCAAACGCGCTCGCCGAACCGAACATGAAAAGAGGCAAAGCGGTTCTGATTGCGGGGACGTTTGCGGTTTTTCAGGCGGCAATGCCTATGATAGGCTGGGTGTGCGTGCACACCGTCGCCGAAAAGTTTAAGGCGTTCGACAAATTTATTCCGTGGATTGCGCTGGTTCTTTTGTGCTACATCGGCGGAAAAATGATTTTTGAAGGCGCGCAAAAAAGCAAGGTCGATCACGACAACGAAACGCCTGCTTCCATTGCCCTCGGAACGCTTTTCATGCAAGGCGTGGCAACGTCCGTCGACGCGCTTTCCGTCGGCTTCACCATCGCCGAATACAATCTTCTGTCGGCAATCGTGGAGGCCCTTATTATCTCGGTCGTTACGTTCGGATTTTGCCTCGGAGGAGTGTTCCTCGGCCGAAAAATCGGCAGCAAGTTTTCCGACAAGTCCGAAATCGTCGGCGGCGTGATTCTGGTGGCCATCGGTCTGGAGATTTTTATCAAGGGGCTTATCGGAGGCTGAACAAAAAAAATTCGTCCTGCAGCAAAAAACAGCTCGAATTTGCTTGCCACAAACGGTTTTTTAGTGTAAGATAATATTCGCATGGAGGCTTAGCCCAGCTGGTTAGAGCGCTACGTTGACATCGTAGAGGTCACAAGTTCGAGCCTTGTAGTCTCCACCACATAAAAGAAATACGAACTCTGAAAAACCAGAGTTCGTATTATTTTTTAAATGTTTTTTGGAATGTAGAATACCGAAATGAATATGGAAAAACAATTCATTGAGCGCCTCAAAACTTCCGACAATCGAAAGACAAACAGCGATGCAGGCGAAATTTATGGAAGAAGTTTGGCTTTTTTCAATTCTTTTCTCAATCTGTTCACAGCTATTTTTAAGATGATTTCCGTATGTCTGCCCGAGGATATATAACAATAGATTTCATGGTATACGCCATAAAACGCACACTTTAAGTCGACGTTTTTTGAAACAGGGTATTTTGCTTTATAAGTGTCATAGAGGCGGAAGAAGTTTCCTGTAAGGTTTCTTAGCTGAAACAGCTCGAATTCCTTATCCGCCCATTTACAATCTAACGGGTCAATAATGGCGGTAATGTTTAAATCGTCGTCGCTCATAACGTTCATTACGTTTAAGTCACCGTGAATAAGAGAGGCTTGTCGGATAGGTTCGCAAAAAATATATTCGAAATTTTTCCACGCAATTTGCATGGTTTTTATTGTTTTATCGTTAATTTTTCCGTCCTTATTCATTTGCACGGCGGTGGCGAGAACGTCTTTTGCAAACGGCTTATAATAATCGAGCCAATCATCATATTCGGGCTTATCGAGAGAACCGAATTTTTCATTCGTTATACCGTGCCAATGAGCCAAGGCTTCAACAATGTTATCGGCAAATTGTTGTTTTTTTTCTTTACTTTTAAATAATTTTCCGAAAGCGGTAAAACAATCCGTGCCCGAAACGTATTCCTCAACGATAAAATCCATGGGGATATCGTCGTTTGCGTCGACTGTAAAATATACGGCAGGAAGAGGTATCAGCGTGTTCCGGCCGAGAGTATTCAAAGCAGCGGCTTCATTTTTGTGCATGCCGTCGACGCGGAAAGCTTTAACTATGAGTTTATATGGAGAAACGGGAAGCTCGATTTTATAGACGAAACCGAAAGAGCCGCCGCCTGCGTATTTAATGTTTAATGCGTCGCAATCATAATGTTCGATTATAATAGCTTTTACAAAAGCTTTTGTTTGCTCCTTATTATACGGTCGTACGATTTTTTGTTCCATAAATTTCTCCGATGAGTTTCTTTCAATATAAACCTTAACATGGTTAAGCAGAAAAAGCAAGCGTCAACCTTTCCGGAACGTGTCCCATAGATAAAACGTCGTTAAAAACACGAACGTACGGCTTGCTGTTTTTATTATTTTCAGAAACACAAGGGCAGAGAAAAGCGGCTTCGCCGGTTATGTCATTCGCTCTGCGTTTCTTGTTTCAGCAGAGTTGCGTAGCGCAGCATTTGTTTGCGCGAAGACACGCCGAGTTTTTCCAGAATATTGTGGTTGTGGAATTTGAGCGTACTTTCGCGTATATTAAGTATATAGGCGATTTCCTTTGCGGTTTTGCCTTGCAGATAGAGGTTAAAAACGGTTTTTTCTGTTTTTGTAAGCTCTTTTAACCCGATTTTGAATGCTTCGTAGTTATCGGGATCTATCTCGTTTTTGCGGGAATAAGTCAGCCGTTCTATTTCCGTTTGCCGCTTGTCGATTTCATTTGTCTGGTTTTCGGTTACGATCGCAAGTTCTTCGTTTTGACGTTTCAGGTTTTCCGTTTCGAGATCGCGAAGCCTGTTCTGTTCGGTAAGATAGACGAGTAAGTCGTCGATTTCGATAATGTCCGATTTTGTTCCGGCATGCTCCTGCATACGTATTTTTTCAAGGCTTTTTATCACAGGGGAAGCGAATTTTTGTGAAAAAATCACGCAGATTACGACGGCGGAAAAAACGAGTAAAAAGCATACTAACACGATTCTTGTGACGCTTACGGCAACGGTTTTGTCGAATTCGCTTTTCGGTTGCATAACTACAAGGGTGTATGAAGTATTGCAGATAGTAATCTCGTTTTTAGCGGCAACGAAAGTTTTTTCGCCCAAGAACTCGGTGAGAGAGTCGTTCATTTCCTTTGGTACGAGCGTACCGCCCGGTTTCAGGGAGTAGTCGCCGAGGACGCCTGCCCAGAATATGTTGTCACAGTCGATTTTGCCGTCTTCTGCCGTTTTGGAAAAGGTGCAGGTCAGTTGTTCTAATCTTGTAGGTTGAGCAAAGAAATCCTTAAAGTAATTTTTCGAGATTTCAAATCCGCAAATGCCGTAATACGAGTCGTCTGCGCCAAGCAGCGGCGTAATAAACGCCATTGCTTCTTCGCTTGTTCCGTTAAGTGTAAAAATATCGGTCAGCACGGACTTTTTTTCTTTGACGATTGTTTCGTCGAAGAAGGTTTCCGTTTGCGGCGCGAAATCGGTTCTGAATTCCAGACGCCATTTGCGGTGTGGCATTACGTTGTTTTTCCTTCCGAGTTCCGCGCTGCCCCGAAACAGCAGCAGCGTTTCGTCCGTTCGGTCAAGGGTGCTGCGTTGAAAATATAATCCTGTTTTGGATTTGTTCGAGTCGGCTTTGCCGGTGTTGACGGTTGCGTTAAGCATGATAAACGCGCCCGAAGCGTCCGCTTTAAGCAGTTCTTCTTTAAGTTTAGGGAAAAGCGCTTTCTGCACGCCTTCCGTATATAATTGAGAATCGTTGAGCGCGCTTATATCAATTCCTTTTTCTTTCAGATACTTGTCTATTATCGCCGAGGCATCGTTTGAAAGCATCTCGTTCATCATCGAGAGATCGTCAAAGTATTTTTCGATTTGTCTTGTATAGAACTCGTTTTGAAAAGTCAGATTGTTTGAATATTTTTCCGTTGTCGTAGAAAACTGCCCGACGAAAAAC
>JABLTK010076240.1_pt1 | contig 15890 bp, 35 predicted proteins | sample 7160131 | NCBI WGS metagenome assembly JABLTK01 (sample SAMN14651221, study PRJNA627086) | human gut metagenome | isolation source: feces | host: Homo sapiens
GTCTGATCTAGGAAGCTAAGTCATTACGAGTTGAGTTAGTACCAGTGTGTTTAACCCGCTGAGAAGTCTCAATGCTGTTCTTTTCTCTCTCAAACCCTTCTTATTTCAAGCATTCCAATATATACTACACAACAATCTTTATTATCTAGAACCATCCACGTTGACGGAACTGTCTGCAAAGCCAAATAAATCTCAAATATGTTTCTTTAACAAACAATCAAGACCACTTATGGAATCCCAGAAATAATTAGTTGCAATAGTCAGTTACGACATGTATAATGGGGACTGGGCTCGCCGAAACTCCCAGACCGACAAATAATGGGATTCTCTTCTGAATGAACAAGAAGACTCTCCAGAATTACTATCCAGGTTCCGGTGGAGATAGTTTTCCATCAGAAAAGACAACTGAACTGTCTCAAGATCCTGTTTAGAGTAATTGTGATGTGATAATATATAGGATGTGGCTCTGAAACAATTATATCGTGAAAATGCAGATCTTCGAGTAAGAAACGAACTCCTGGAACAATCTCTTCGAGATGTCAACAGTGGATTGTATTTCTAAGGTGTTATATTGATATAATAGGCTCTCTGAGGAAAAGCTGCTGAAAGATTACCTAGATTTGAAAGCGAAGGTGGAATCCCAGCAACGACTCATCGATCAGCAAAATGAAATGTTGGATGAGGCTCAAGAATTAATGCAACAATTGAAAGTGGGATGAAAACGTGGCTTTGTTTTGTAGGAAGAACGGGATATGCTTGAAGAGCAGGTGAATCAGCAGCCATCTATTTATCTATCACAACTCCAAGCTGCAAAAGAACGGGAGATAAGCGCTGTAGGAGTATAACACGTGTTCCACTCCTAGAATAAAGTGATTGGAATCCTTCAGCAGCAACTTGAAGAGTCACAGAGTACTTTATTACCTCCAGTTCCCGAAGTATCAGATGAAGAGGAGAATTACTCAACTATTCATGAAGAAATTGATCTGATAACTCGTTGGCTCGATAAAATTGACGGTTTGCTCTTTGAGAGTGTATCCAAATCCGAAGAGATTCAGACGTTGGAAAGTCGAATGGATCGATTATTTGAATGGTGTCAGCAACATCAGCGTAAATCTGTAGAGGTTAGATCACAACCATCCGTTCTCGACTCTCCCTACTTCACTATTCTTCAACGAGAGATTGCAGAGTTGGAGGAATTAGTTGAGGGAGCAAACAGCAATGGAGCTCCTGTCAAACAACTTCACTCACTACAGAGTACTGTGCGATCTGTGTTGGAACAGTCTGGAGTCCGAAGTCTGGCTGAACTGAAACAGAGTAAACAAATTACAACACTGGAATCTCCCATCAGAGCCTTAGGGAAGGAACTAGGAATCTGTTTCTCTGGAACCTCACCAGAATCGCAACTTGCTCAGTGCTTGGATTCTGTTCGTGAGGCTATTGCTAGATCCCAACAAAAGGATTCAGCTGAAGAGGAGATTCGAAAATGTAATTAAGGACTCACTTTCTGATCTATAGTAAATAGCATTATCCTGGATAAAACAAAAGCACTGGATGTTGTGAATGCACAGAACGACCGTATCATGGAATTAGTGAGGAGTGAGAAGAAGGAGTTCGAAAACCTTCTTCATATATATAAGCAGCTGGAAAAGAAGTATGAAGAGGTGAAACAACGATCTTGCCCTTTGTGCTCGGATCTCCAGAAGAAGTACAATATATATTAGCTATTGATTTCTATAGATATAAAGAACTAAAAGAATGTTATCGAACAAGCCTAGAAGAGATTCGAGCTCGCGACGTTCTTCTTCAGAAGTGTCAGCGTTTGGTAGCTGGAAAGTCGATGCGTTTTGTTGTATAGTGCATTGACATATATTATCTTTTCTATTTTTCATTGATTTCCTTGTGTTTGTTGGATTCAAGTTTCCCGCCTTTTGCCGCGGTTTTCGTTTGTCAATAAGCTGTGCAATGGAAATCCAAACTCAGTCTATCCACTCTGAGGGATATTGTGGAATCATCCCTGCAACCGAATCATCTTCAGTTTTCACCGTTGGAGGTGATGCACGAGTTCGAGAGGATTTTGAAATTGAATTTGTAGATTGTGGAAAATACTCTAGTAAGTGGAAAGTTTGAGAGCAAAGGAAGGTCCGATCTGACAAATGTGCCTGTTTCTTGTGTTGCAAGCAAAGCAAAAAAGATGTGTTATGTCGCTTGTGACGACAATGTGATTCGGTCCTATCACTTAGACTCTTTCGAGTTTGACAATGTCATTTACAAAACTACCCAACCTATCAATTGTTTAGCTATCAACCATGATTCTACATACTTGTAGGGCTGGATAAGGATTTGGATTGTAGGGCGATTGGAAGCAAGGATTCTGTAATCGAAGTTATTGATATTAGAGAGAGGGAGAATGTATTCTCGTTGGTTGGACATCAGGGAGAAGTCACATTTGTATCTTTTGATCCCAAAGGAGAGTATCTAAGTAGTGTTAGCGTTGATGGAACACTCCGAATTTGGAATCTAACAAAGAAAAGTTGTGAGAGCTCAAAACCTGGACTCAGCAAGGAATTGTGTACCTCGTTGAATTGCAGTTGGTCAGAATCAGGAGATCTTCTTGTCATTCCATATGGAAACGAGATCCAATTCATTCAAGTCAGTTTTGTTGATCGCAGTAACTCATAGAGAGGAACATGGATATCTCTGATGGATATTCCGACTGAAGAATCAAAGGATGCTCTCATGGTTGTGGTTTCCCCAAATGGACAGTATGTTGCTTACATCGTTCCACTAGATGGAGTGAACACAGTATGAGTATGAATGGTTTTTAATTACAGATTATTGTGGTAGACAAGGGAACTAAAGCTGTTGTTGGTAAGGTCGAATCAGAAGCAACAGGATTCAATACAATGGTCTGGAGAGATGGTTAGTTTCTTAACATACGGTGATTTGTAGATGGACGGTCTCTTCTGGTCCTTGATCGTGACGTGAAACTAACACAGTATGGCGGTGTAATTCCTGATGCGATGATGAGTGGAACACAAACTGTTGTTGTTACGCCTCAGGAGACCGAACCGAAGCTCCAGGAAGCAAATGTGGTGATTGAACAAGAGAGTGATGACGAGATGCCTGTGATCCGAAAGGTACGTAGAGAACGTGTGGAAGACACTGAGGAGAACCAACCAGCACAGAGCGAGGAGGTTGGAATTAGTACAGACGATGCTCTGGTGAACTATACAAGCGAGCCTACAATGACTCTGAATGTATGGTTATCATGGAGTGAGTAATACCTAGACATCTCTCCATGATATGTTCATGCCAGCAGCTACTGAGACGTCTCAAGAGCGTTGTTTTCTGGCTTGGAATGAAGTTGGGTTGATAGTGAAACGATTGGTTGATGATGGAAGTGCTTTGGAAGTTGTGTTTTCAGATTCTCATCGCAAGCGACTTCTCTTCAAGGAAGATTCTGATGTGGTTGTAGCCTCATTGTCTTCAAATGGAGGAGTATTTGGAGGAGTTGTAGAAGATGAGAATGGAAAGAATTTTGGGTTAACATGAATTCAGATTCTCATTCATAGAACAGTGTTCTATCGAGCATTCAATTCATGGGCAAGTCATGCTTATTGGAGAGCTGAGCTACCGATTGGAGAGTTACCAGATTTGGTTGCCTGCACAGATAGTATGGTGTTCGTGTATACATCAAAAGGTTATTTGCGTTGTTGGAGTGTAAGTGGAGTTCAAAATAGTATATTAACTCCATGTGGTCATGTTGTGACGATGGTTGGAAATGACAGAACGTTATGTGTTGTCTATGAAGATTCCTATCCATTAGCAAGTAAATAATTCTTATTGGTATTTGAACACAGATACACACAATTTAAAAATGATTGTTTACTGTACAGCTCCATTCCGTAGGTTACATCAGGGTCCTCTTCCTTTATCTCATCATTCAACACTTCAATGGATTGGATTCACGAAGGAAGGGTATGTTGCTTCATATGATAGTCAGTGTGTGATTCGAGTATTCTGTGGAGTGATTGTTCCTACCGAGGAGGTATTGTATGATGAAATGGAATGGATTGTGCTGATGAATGTGAAGTTCTATCTAAAAGAGAAACAAGAACCTGGAGATGCTCTTCCATACTGTTGGTTGGTTGCTCTATCACTTCACACTATCAAATATGTTCTCTTACCATCAGCAGCATCCATTCCTCCAACTCTTCCTCGACCAATGTTGTCTGTCCTGGATGTGAAGATTCCACTATGTGTAATTGAAGTGAATGAAACTTCACTTGTAGAGCAAGGACAATGGAATGGTTGAATTCGAGAACAATCTACTTCTACGTACTTATGACCTTTCTGCTTCTTCACAATCATCTCTTTGTGTAAGTGATCAACATCGAGAGCATATTGAATTTGATAAGTTTTTGTTACGGCAGATCAATGTAGAGATTGGAAACAATCAGTTATTACGAGCGGAATACCTCTGCTCATTGATTCATTCAGTTGCAGCTCTGAAGAAGGCGGCTATTGTGAGTGAATAAGAATGAGATGAGATATAGCTAGCACAGAAGGCAAATGCAAGTGGATTAGTATCCCAAATTGAAGCGTTGATGGATAAAAAGGATTCTTTGGCGTATTCAAGAGAAGATAGAGAGGAACCTGTGAAGGGATTCGAAGATCGATTGAATTCTGTTGCTGTGAGTAACCGAAAGTGAGAAATGGGTTAGAGAATAAAGAATAGACGAGATGGAGATGTTTCAATTGACGTCATATCGAAACGAGTGAGTGTTGATGAAGAGAATGTTCAGAGACCCGTCAATGTGTTCAAGAAACCTGTTCATGAGAGTCCACAAAAGTCGTTGATTGGTCAGTTACGATCTGTTGTTGTGGGATATTCGACGGGTGGTGAATTATAGAGTCCTGTCAAGAAAGGTAGAATGTAGTTTGTATTTTGTTTTGTTTCGTTGGATGAAACTATCTATACTCTCATCAAGCATTCTATTGAGTTATTCGGTATTAGGTAGAAATGGGGCATTTGTGTCCCAAAGGCGCTTCCCTCTTCTTAATAATCTCTCCAAATCGAAATCATTTTACTCTAGAATAGTTGTATCGAGTCGGAAAGAAGTTTTATTTCCAATTCTTCATTGATATAATAGAAACGATAATGGAGGCAAATCATGAGAAGAATCCTGACAATTCTGGAGACATGGATTCCCAACTCTCTTTTTTGTCGCAGGGGTTTCTGTTAGTGTAAATAACTGTCATTATGTGTAGAGATGATCTGACTCGCATTGAAGAACAGAGTCGACTGGAAATGGAGTCCCGGAGCGGAGTTGAAGATGCCGATATCACCAAGAAGTCGATAAACGAAGAAACAGTGAGTAATTCGGAAGCTATCGCTGCGTTATCGGACGAACAGCGAGAAGTATATATGTCTGCGCTTGAGGGTTATGTGAGAAAATGGAAATCGAGTGATATTGTAGAACTTGTTTTTTACAGGCGATGCTGGGACAGGAAAGAGTTATGTTCTTCGACTAATTGTTTCAGCCTTGAAGGAGAAATATGGTGCGAACAACATCTATGTCACAGCATCCACTGGAATTGCTGCTTGCAACATCAGCGGTACAACACTTCATTCGTTTGCAGGAATTGGTAACCAAGACTAACATTGTTGAATTCCAGGAGTAGGTGATGAAACCGTAACAAAGTGTGTTCGTCGAATTCTTCAGAACAAGAAGGCGAAACAACGGTGGCAAACATGTGAAGTGTTAATTATTGACGGTACTGTTGATTAAACGATGTTACTCGAAGAAATCTCCATGCTTGATGGTCGACTATTTGAGAAACTAGAAGCAATTGCTCGGAGAGTACGAGGAAGTGATTTGTGTTTTGGAGGAATTCAAGTGATTGTGTGTGGAGATTTCTTTCAGTTGCCTCCTGTTGGTTTAGGGCAGAATAATGTTGTTTACTGTTTTGAAAGCGAGTGTTGGAATGCAGTGATTCAAGTTTAAGAGGAAGTGATGAATGATGAATAGAAGACTATCATTATGAAGAAAGTGTTCCGACAGAAGGACGCTCAACTTCAAGCTCTATTGCGAGATATCCGATATGTAGTTGTGATTTCAAGATTTCATCTGTAGGGTCATGTGTCACAATCTTCGATCCAGATGATCAGTCGTATGTCTCGAAATGATTTAACCCACAATGCAGTAATGCCTACAAAGTAGGAGAAATGATTCCAATTCATCTTAGATTGTTTGCATACAACAAGAGTGTTGATGAATACAATGAGTCTGCATTAAACCATATTCAATCCGATTCTATTGAATACAAAGCAGTTGATGATGGTAAGGATTCGCATTCATTCTCATGATAGGTGATTCCAATTATCTCATTCAGTTGCAGAAGAGTTGTCAAGCTCCTGCTGTATTATCCCTCAAGCCAGGTGCTCAAGTGATGTTATTAAAGAATCTCTCTGTCTCTGAAGGCCTTGTGAATGGCAGTCGAGGAGTTGTTGATAGCTATACGAAGGACCCTGAGGTACTGTGATCCTCTTTCTCTTCAATTCTAGTCTGGTCAGATGATCCCTGTGGTTCGTTTCCTTACATCAACAGGTGACATACTTCGAACTGTTACTCACAAGGAATTCACCATGGAATTAGGAAGTCGTGTCGTTGCGCGTCGAATTCAGCTTCCTTTGAAACTAGTACTCATGTATCCTGTTTATGATCTAGGCATGGGGAATCTCGATTCACAAATCGCAAGGAATGACGATTGACTTATTGGATGTGGATTTGAGGGGTGTTTTTGAAGCTGGTATGACATATGTGGCTCTAAGTCGTGGTGTTGCTCTGAATCGAATGTGTTTACGGAACTTCTCTATACGAGGAGTAATCACAAACAAGAAGTAAGAGAGAGGGAATGTAATTATCGCATAGAGTCATTCGATTCTACCAACAAGCCTCATTACCTCGAACAAGTATTGTGAGAATTTCTGGTATTCCATCAATCCTAGCCGCCTCCAATGAAACAAGCAAGAACGAATCCTGTTAAAGTGGTTGAAAGTGGGAATGAGGATGAGGGATTGGAGACTCAAAAACAGGACGCTTCTCCAGCCTTGCCATGTTCACATAATGTGAAGAGGCCATTTTCTCCTCCTAAGAGAGTGAAGAAAGAAGAAGATATTGATATGGAGGGTTGGAGAGCATTGTATGAGAAACCATTTCACAAGGAACTGGAAGCAAAACCACGAAATCGTTTTCATAACGACATGATTGCTATGGCTGAAGAGGAGCGGGATAAAGAAAAACCACAACTTCCTCTTGAGAATGTTCAGAATGCTCTTGTATTTAAGAGAATGACAACAAGACGACAATTGTTAGGGAGTTTCATTTAAGACTTTTCGCTTTTCTGATTGTTTGATAAGTGTACTGAGTTGATAATAAACAAGAAATGATATTCATTCTTCATTAGGATCATAATCCTCATCCATCTCATCCTTCTTAGGATCATAATGAATTCCACGTTCCTTTAGCATGTTTCGTAACTTTCCACGCATCTCACGAGGTGTATCACGTCTATATACTCATTCGTCTTATCAATATCTACTCCATAGCACATCCAATAGCACTATTATGTTGCATCAAAGGAATAATAGCTGAAAGAATACAATTGAACACATTTGGGAACAGATTCTCTTCAGCTGCTAACAAGGTTTTCATTCGATATCGTTCCTTCGGTCTACATCTCATTCATCTCTCCATTCATCACCCTTCAAAACAAGCAGGACAATTTTCATCAATGATTGGTAGATTCATTGTCTTTGCAAACTCTCTGAGTTGTTTCTCTCGAATATACACAAATGGACGAATCACTCGGATATCTTGTTCCTTGTTGATATAACAAGCTTTCATAGTACGCAAGACACCATTATGGAACACCGACATTAGGAATGATTCAGCCAAGTCATCCAAATGTTGGGCCAGAACCTATCTCTCAGTTCTTAGTAATAGACTCACAAGCACATTATATCCTTCACGACGCATGGCACTATACAAGATTCCTCGCTTCATTCGAGAACACCAACTACAAATTGAACCGTTCTGAAGCTTCTTCTTAGCCAATGCAATTACAGCACGAGACTCATAGAAATATTTCACACCCAGTGTCTTACAGTAATCACGAAGAGGACTATAATCAAGGAATCATTGTACAGGTACGATGGATCGAATCCTGTTGTTTGAGGATCTACTGTAACACAAGCCAATTCAAACTTAATTGGAGATCTACGTTGGAGTTGAAGCAAACAATGTAGCATTGTCAACGAGTCTTTTCCTCCTGAAAGACCTAACATCACCTTATCACCTTCTTTGATCATATCGTAGTGTCCAACGGCCTGACCTAAAATATGATTTAATTAGAGTTAAAATACCCATTAGTTTCATTAGTCGAGTAGGCACTTCAGGGAACAGCTCCTTGTGTTTCTTCATATACTTCACTCGTTCCTTAAATTCCATTCCAGGAACGATTGCTGTGAACTCCAAAGTACCATCAACGCCTGTATGATATTTAAATTCTACTCCAGGTTCCTGAGCAATACTCACAACAGAGAGAGGAACCACTTCTTTTCCAGTACTAGAAAGCATACAGCTTTCTCGACGCTGTTTCTTGTCACTGATCTTGACAGTGAAAGCATTGGTTGAAGGAGCTGAAGTATTGGGACCAAGAACATTGGTTGGAGTACCAGTGGAAGCATCGTGATTAGGAGTAGTTGAAACTTCACTCGATGCACGCTTCAAAGATTTCAAATCATGATGAGATTCAGTTGATACAGACTGATCACCTCGCTGTTTCACATGAATGAGAATTGATGGTAAGATTGATTCATTCTTAGAAGGAGTATAATTTGACTTGAAATCCTGATAGGCTTCAATTCGAGTTACGTACCAACGATACTGTGTGACCAGTACTGACTGTTCATTCTTGACATTGGCTGCTGAATATTCAGAAACCACATACGTAGGAGCTAGCATCGATTTTTCTGTTATTGCCAATGTAGCTTTGGCTTGCTCATAATAACTCTCAAAGAGAGAAGAGAGATAAGATGAATCAATCCTGAATTCATTCACTTCATGTGCCTTCACTGGATATGACATATGACCATCAGGGAAACTATTAGTAAATACAGTCCAGTAATCCAACCTCACATCATTCAACCAACGACGGAAGGGCTTCTTATTCTTCATACTCTTATGACGCCATTCTCCGGTATCTTCAAAGAATACATACTCTGGTAAGAACTTCCAACCATCTTCACTCACAAATACCAAAGCTCTCTGAATGAACTTCACTTCTTCAGGAGTCATTACATACGATAAACCTATAGAATGGTGAGATATGATTATCATGAATCACTAAACATACTGATGCGAGTATATCCAGGACGGAAAATCTCATTCTTATCCAACAGAATGGCATCCACATCTTTCACCTTCTTTCCATCAATCCCAAGCAGACTAAGTATCAGATATGAAGGGAATCGATACCGCATCGAATATGGGCCAGCACACATACATCCAGAACGCGTCTGAATCCCAAATAGATCACTTAACAACATTGATACAAAATTCCAGTGCAAATAACGACTATTTATGTCATTCAAGATCTAGTTCATACCCATTGTGTTTGATTAGAATCGAAAAAACAGAAGCTTTTGGGCAATCCGTATCATCACCCAAAATCACGATATTAGGATGCTGGCGCAACACCTCCATAGTCTGTTGATAGTACTCCTGTTCACGCTGGCGAATCCAATCCCAACCAAGATGGTTGTGGAGATGAAGAGTAAGGCCACAGCGAATGGCTCCAATGATATTGGGAGTTCCTCCTTCTTCTCGCTCTGTTAGCACCTGTGTGTAGCGATGGAGACCCTCACTCACATAGAAAATTGTTCCTCCTCCAGGGATACTGGGAACCTCATTGAGAAGGAGTTTCTTTTTCACAAGAAGTAGGCCTGGGGAACCGACTCCACCTACCATCTTGTGTGGTGAAAAGAAGCAAGCATCACAGTAATCGAGAGGATTAACTGTAGTGTTGTTCATGAGGGGTGCTTCATGAGACCCAGCTGTAGCACAGTCCCAACAAATCAGTGCTCCTTCTTCGTGGACCAAACAATTGATAGGAGACATAGGAGTGATGAGACCAGTCACATTGCTGACTCGGTTAAGAGAAACAATTCGTAGGGGACTAGATATAAGAGATACCTCACATACGCACCGAGACTTAAATTGTTGAAGACGTGTCCGAAGTTCGTTTTGATCCAAACTACCATCCTTTGCTACACCAATTTGAACAAAATCAACATCAGCTTCTCTCCAGGGAAGGAGATTACTGTGATGCTCAAAAGGACCCACAAATACGATAGGACGATTTGAATCGTTCGAGACAGGAGTCACAATACGACCTGTTGATGAACTGATGTCTGTAGACCATGAACTCGCATCTCCATCGGTATGTGTACGTTGGTGAAGACGAAGGTCACCAGAGTCATTAAAACTAAGAGGACAGCCAGGGAAGGTACATTGTAACAACTACAATTAAGAGTCAGAAGAATAATCCCACAGGCTTCGATAGACCATAGGGCGTTTTCTTACGTTCCAAACCAAGAATACGAACAAATGTATTGATTGCACCAGTACTTCCAGTTCCAGCAAAGAGAATAACATCATTGTCAGTACAGTGGTACTAGAAATGAGGTCTATTGAGTCCATGAATACAGTATCACGAATGATCCCACGAGCTTCTTCTCTAAAGCAACTAGTCTGAATTCCAACATACGATGAAGAGGTATGGGTGTTCGAATACACAGGAAGAACTTCTTTCGTGATGTAGTCCTCAATGAACTTCACTGCTTTTCCAGAAGCAGCATAATCAGCATACGTCTGTTTGTGAGGTTCGAAAGGACCATCGATCAATGCGTCATTTCCAACAAGATTCTCAGCAATTGACTTGGCAAGAACCTCTTTGGACTCAATTTGCTTCTCAACGTATTGCTGAGTCGATTCTTCCATCGAACCGAAGTTGTAGTTCAACAAACACGAAAACTTGATAATACGAAAATGCTCGGGGTTTGACAAAAACCCTTCACTTTGATAGTAAGTCAAGAACAACAAAGAAACAAAGATAGATTGTACATTTCAATAGAAAACTCGTGGACATTCAAGTCCACCCATAGTCGTTGAAATGACCAAAACCTTAGTACTTTGCCAATTGTATCTCCATTGACCAAAATCATAGAGATACTTGCGGGTTTTCAGTTGAATGAATCGAAGCTAGGATTGTGTGTTTGGAGGACCTGCCAAAAGAACAAAAAAACCGCATTCATCGTTATTTTGTCTGGCAAAGAAACACATCAATTCCTATCTATTAAAGATGCCTAGTATTGCTGAATGGGATTCTATTTACAACAAAACTCTCGAGATGATTAGTGTACGAAATAGACACCTTCTGAGTAATTGGAGTAGAGAGTGAAGGGAGCACTCGATCCTCATTCTGGAACGAAAGATGTGATAATATCAGATCTAAGTTGATTAATAGTTTGCAAAGGTTCAAACTCAACTCGATGTTGTAGAGAATAACATTCGGAAGATGCAGGCTGACTTAACAAGTATGTCACAAGATGCTGCAAAGTATAAACTGTATGCTTGTTTGCGAAGACTCATGCTTAGAACGGATCGCGAAATAAAGCGCCGTGCGAACATGATTGACGGATTACTTCGAGAAAAGGTTTGATTAGTTGCGATGGTTCATAACTAGAAAGATTGTGATACGAAATTTGCTTCTTCAGGAGGTAATCTAAAGATGAAGTGACGATTGACAAACAGATATGATTTGTAGGAATCAATTAGTCCATGCAAATGTGGATCCGGAGAGTCTAACAAAGCAATCGGATGCTGATCTTCATCACATGCAGGAGCAGATCTTTGCTAGTATTATTATGTTTGATCTTTAAGGTATAGATCAGGAGCAAGCTCTCGTGGACATCAGCGACACATTAGGTCGTCTTCATGAGATTGGATCTGCTATCGGAACTGAAGCGGATCTTCATGTGGTAACCGGTATCAGAGAGAGTTCAATGAATAGAAACTGCTAGATGAGATGGATAGTAATGTGGATGTTGCTAAGAACCGTTTAATGCAAGAAAGCAAACGAGCAAAGAAAGTTAGCAAAAGTTCAGGAATGTGTAGATGGTATTGTGTGATTATTCTGCTGCTAATTCTTCTCATATATCAGATCGTATTTTATTTTAAGAACTAAGTTTTTATTTGTTTCTATATACTTTTATCCATGATTTGTTTGGATAATGATACACTTCTCACATTACCGTTTACTTCTCTTAATTACTTCTTAACCAATATGCAAAATAACTTCAAATAGAAGAAGGGGCCAATAGGAAGACGAAATGAATATAATACCGTTATCGCGTTTATGTCCAATTGTTAGCGGAAATCATTCACAGGTTTGGGACCCCTGGACCGAGTTAGCTCTTATCTTATTATCAATAAAGCCCCAAAACAAGTCACTATACTTGCAGTCTTCATAAATATCAAGGACTCTAATAACTGCATAGTTTGACTCATAATTCCATTAAGAATGAGTGTGGCTCCAACTTCTGGTATACAACACAAAGTCATGTCTGGGAAGAAGAGAATCATGGTATGTGGAGGTGCTGGATTTATCGGTTGTCATCTCTGCAAACGTTTGTTGGAGATGGTACATTCTTTTCACATATTTTGTGATTTTGTAGGGACATGAAGTCATTTGCGTTGACAATCTCCTGACGGGATCCAAGGAGAACATCAAGCATCTTATTGGAAATGTATATGTCGTTGTTTTTGAACTTACAGATAGCCTAATTTCGATTTCGTTCTTCATGATATCCGTCAGCCGTTGTATGTGGAAGTTGATGAGATTTATAATTTGGCTTGTCCAGCTGCTCCTATTCATTATCAAGTAATTAATGGATGGAGTATTGAGAGTAGACATACCCTATTAAGACATTTGAGTGTTCCGTTTTGGGCATTTTGAATCTGCTTCATCTTGCTAGGGATACTGGGTGCAGACTTCTTCATGCTAGTACCAGTGAAGTTTATGGAGATCCCTCGGTTCATCCTCAAACAGGTACAGTTCTATTTCGTTTTTGATTTCAGAGGATTATCATGGAAATGTGAATCCGATTGGACCTCGTTCTTGCTATGATGAGGGAAAACGTGCAGCTGAGTCAATTATGTTTGACTATTATCGTACATATAACCTTGATATTCGTGTTGTACGTATTTTCAATACGTATGGACCTTACATGCATCCCTATGATGGTCGTGTTGTGACCAATTTCATTCGTCAGGCTCTTCGTGGCGAGGATATTACGATCTATGGAGATGGCAGCCAAACTCGCTCATTCCAATATGTGGATGATCTGATTGAAGTAGAATTCGAAGATAATATGATATGTAGGGAATGATCCGTATGATGGAGAAGGATGATGTTACTGGACCTTTTAATTTGGGTAATCCTGTGGAATTCACTGTGAAAGAGCTTGCTGAGAAGGTAGTGAAAATGACAGGAAGCAAGAGCAAGATTGTGTATTTGGATCTTCCAAAGGATGACCCATGTAAGCGTAAACCTGATATTACTCGTGCTAGTAGAAGTTTGAGATACAAATGATGGATAGAGGAAGCTCTTGGCTGGGAGCCAAAGATTCAGTTAGATGAGGGTCTTGTAAAGGTGATCGAGTATATGAAGACAATTGATTGGAATAGCGTTCGTATGCCAAATCTTGTCAACAATATGGATACCATTATGAACCCTAAGGTTTAAGTCAGTCCCGTGATTCTTTGTTTGTTTCCCACCTTTTTTTTCCTCATGAATCTGGCTTCGCAAGTCACTGTAATGGAGTGCAAATTGCTCTCTGCACAGGCTTTGATCGACGTCTTAAATGCCATGTCTTGTTCTCATCAACAACTCATGATTAGTTCAAGTGGAGACAAATCAGAACAAATCCGAATTGATATCAGTGATACTGGATTATCGTTTCATGTTACTGACAAGACAAAGACAATTCAACTCTCCACTCATTTAGCAACATCTTTATTTGATGAATATCATATTGAAGGGCCTACAGACTCTGTTATGTGTAATTTGGAACCCTTATCGAAATGTGTATCCATTTTTGGTAACAGCAAACTGATGATGACGACACTTCAGATGATGTATTCTTCAGATGATCGGTGTATCAAACTTGTCCTTGATGAGAATGAGTCAGCATAGGTGCTTTCACTGAGTTGTAGAATGCACAGTGAATGCCAAATCCGAACTCTTCTTTCTGTAGACGATATTGCTGATTACTCGCCTCTCTTCACAGATGATCTCACCGTATGTCTATAGTCCGTATATCACATAGCTCCTAGGCGCTATTATTGATCCTCCTGCGCTTCGGAGTGCTCTTTCCGAAGTGGACAACATGAAGAATGCATCTGAAGTAGAGGTTGCTTGTCATCCTGATGGAGGGTTGTGTGTTTCCTGTACAGATGCTCTTGTGTCGTAGGGTTATGCAGGATGATTTCAACTAGATATGATGGATTCTTAGATAATGTTAGCTCGATTTTGGCTGAATTCTATTGTAAGGAAGAGAAGAGTTGGAAGTACAACAGACAGCATCTGCTGAGATGTGGAAAACCGTTATCTCTTGCTTTGAAGGTTTTTCTTCGTATCAACAATAATGGTATTATATGTATCCAACATTTATTAAACGATGATGCTGAGGTACAGTTATTCATTGATTGTTTTCTCCATCCTTTGGAGACTGTATCATTTCTTGTTTGTTCGGATAGGCTCATTATAAAAGAAATCGCTTCTTGACAGAAATGGATTACATAGGACACCGAAAGATCTTTGTTGCTGTCTCTTTCATGATTGCAGTCATTCTTCTTCCTCTAATTTGGTGTTCTTATGGCTCGACTAAACTTGAACCAGTAGATCCAGCGACATGGACAAAAGATCCCCATTCTTCGATTGTATAATCATCGTTGGTATTTGACTTTGTAGATACACGTTGCAGTGAATATGGATAGTGTTTGTATAATATATTGTGTTCATCTGTAGTTGGCTCACTTTTCCCAGTCTGATCTCCTAAATGAGGAATATGCTTCTGCTATACTCAGTTGGATAGGTGAGAAATCAAATTGGAAACGGGTCTTTTCAGGAAACGAAGATGTAATGACTCCCGAATCTTTCCATTCAATTGTTGATAACAAGGGTGCTATTATTCACATAGTTGAAGATGATAACAATAACCTTTTCGGAGCATACTCTTCTGTTGGTTTCGATTCTTCCAAAGGGAATGGCATTATGTATGGTGACAATCACCATTTCCTATTCACTCTAAAGAACCCCTATTCTATTCCTCCTACGTTGTTTAAGAATAGAGAACCCCGTTTTTGTATTTCGTATGTTGATGTATATGGTCCTTCGTATGGTTCTCATGGTGATCTTACTTTCCGGGGTCATGATGGTCATTTTTGCGAATCACATAGTATCAACTTTCCATGGTCCTATGAAGATCCCACAGGCAAAGGAAATCTAATCTTTACTGGAAAGGAAAGGTTTTGTGTAAAGAATATGGAAGTGTTCATTCGTGAGTCTTCTGTTTGAAACAATCACTATCTGTCAATTACTATCTTTATTTGCAACTGTCCCTATTCCAATTTGGAATAATGGAATGAGTAACCTTGTATATCCGAGTATGTCGAGCTCGGGTTATTGATAAAGCAACTCGACCAAATCCACTTCCTTCACATACTATCAAGCCATCTGTATCTGCTAACAGATACAAATCA
>JABLTK010072147.1_pt1 | contig 15875 bp, 31 predicted proteins | sample 7160131 | NCBI WGS metagenome assembly JABLTK01 (sample SAMN14651221, study PRJNA627086) | human gut metagenome | isolation source: feces | host: Homo sapiens
ACATATCGGAATACTATATAGGAAACTAAAACAGAGAAGACCCATTACCCCATCAAATTAAAATCCGCGATTCTTTCTGAAAAAGAAACAAAGAATCAATCACTTAATTCCATTATGCTTTCGGTATCTACAGTCTTTGTGATTGAAGATAGACCTGATACCTTTTGAATAGTATCAGGGTCTTGAATACACTTCACCAAAAAGTCGACTCCACGATCTCTGCAACACTTCTGAATTGATTCTCCGCAACATGAGCATTTTGAAAACGGTTCACCTCTGTATGGAGTGAATTGCAGCTGGGATAGGTTAAAGCGAATCTACAGGAGCATACAACAAGTATTTCTAACTTGACTTGGAGCTGGACCTAATCCCTTTTCTTTGTCCAGATGGATATAGTTGATCAGTAGTTCAACTGCAAGCCCTGAGGCAATATAGGAAAGGCCCACTCTTGTTGTGGTACACATCTGATCAAGGGATCGATCAGTTAGTGAGTTGGATGGTCCTAATACGTCGGTACAGAAGTAACAGGCATTTGAAGTACTATTATTTATGGTGACATCTTTGGCAGCTTGGGGATCAAGCAAGGAGTGCAAGGATAATTGAGGATCCGTGAATCCATGACGTTGGAATTCCTCAGGTGTTAATCCATACTGTTGAATTAATAAGGAGTCGCCTCCAAGAGCTATATTGATACAGAGTTTATGGGCCAAGCAGCAAAGAATTGAGGGAAGCCAGCGACTTTCTCTGGAATCTGTCATTAAGTAGATGACATCGTGAGCGTCAATCACATCACAGACCTGGAGAATCTGTTCCTGTAGTTGTCTACTGGCTGTAGCCTCGGTTGTCGCGTGACCAGGCATTGGAACTGTCATTTGTAAACCTTGGCTACAACATGCTGGATTAATTGCTTGGAGGGCTTCTGCTGCAATCTGTGCCTTAGCTTGGCTTCCATGTCTTTGGACATCTTTCCAAGTGTAAAGACATTGTCGGGTAGGGTTGGATGGAGAAACGATTCCATTGTCTATAAAGGTGATATGATGAATACCCCATCCAATCAGATTTCTACCAACAGCACATCCAAGAGTACCTGCTCCAATCAGTAGAACCTTCATCGTAGCAAGCAAAGGGTCCTACATCATATAGAGAAAAATCGAAGTACATTGAGTGTAGGAAAGAGTCTCCACTTCATCAACTGGATATTGAATTGCATGGCTTCCTTTTGGACGATTCGATCCTCTGTTTCGATCTCTACTACACGATGACCGCGTGCACATCCAGAGTCAATTCCATTTTCATCTAATTCGACATCCTCATCAACACTTTACTCATAGAAGCAGGAGAATCCACACATTGTGTGAATATCATTGAAATCACCAGACAACGCATCGTCAACTGTTTCTTCTGTCGGATAAATAGTCGAAATGGATAAGTAAATGGAAGAGAAATATCCTTATCAGCTTTTAGTCGCTCGAATGCTGAATAATAGTGATAGGTAATAATATTTTCAAGAAGTGTTGTGGGATACATCTGTTGTCCATAGTCATCGTAAATAAGTTGATTCGAAATGTCGTTGAGGATACTGTTACATGTGAAAGTGAGACGATGGGAAGGAGAGAAACACGGAAAATGAGCTTTGTAATCGAACTGATTCGTTTTCAACTCTGCATACACATGCAAGAAGAATATAGGAGGATCTTGTAAATGATGCCAGACCTCATTCACTTCTTCCTCCATCGTACTCACACAGTTCTCATATTCCTAATCAACATTTCACATAAATAATGATACATTTCGAGTATTATAGATTGTCAGAAATCCTTTCATTTCAGTCTCAAATCGACCAATTGTTGATTGGATAGAAGAAGAAAACGATTTGGATGTCAGTGAGAGAGTTGGACTCCGTTGCATGGGAGTAATCACTCCGCTAATAGACTAGTATTGAGAGAAGATCGATCCACAACAATGTGCTTGCTGTCAACACCATAGATCTCCTTCTTTCGACGTCCTAATTCGAGAAAGAAATCATCTTGAATGACTAGATGAAGATACTACGAATCAAAAGTCACTCTATTTCTTATCTCATACTTCAGCGTCTGTCCTGCATCCATTTTGAAGGAAACTGGACATGATGATAGGTGAAGATGACAAGATCCATCTAATGGTGGTAGAAAGCCACGGTACACTAACTTTCACTTACAATCTCTTCGCTGAGAGAATTGGGACAACAATAGGCATATCCAGATTCGGCGCAATTAACCCAACCCCTTCATTCATTGCTTAATAGGTTGATTAGATGGCTATTCGTATACAAATTGATGTGAAAATCATTTGCAGGTGTTCAGTTCGAAGGAAGTAACGATATTGGTGTGTTTTCCAAACTCACCAACAAGTATTGTTTGGTGTGTAGAGGAGGGTCGGAAAACTTCTATGGAGCATTTGAAACGGAACTTGCGGACCATATTCCCGTAGTTCACACATCAATTGCTGGTTGTCGTTTTGTGGGTCGGGTGACTGTTGGTAGGTCTTTTTATGATGTTTGATGGAATAGGAAATAAGAATGGTCTTCTTCTTCCCATTTCTACAACTGGTGGCCATTTAGTGTTTTTTTTAATTCCTAGATGTTGAGCTTCAACACATCCGAAACTCTCTTCCAGACGAGGTGGTTGTTCAGCGTATTGACGAACGACTATCGTCTCTGGGTAATCTTATTGCTTGCAATGATCATGTGGCCCTTCTCCACACCGATCTGGATCGTGTACTCTTCTTTCCATCTCTGTGATTCTAGGAAACAGAAGAAATCGTTTCGGATGTTCTAGGCGTGGAAGTATTTAGACAATCTATTGCTGGAAACGCACTTGTGGGAAGCTATTGTGTGTTCACTAATCAAGGAGGGTTGGTTCACCCCAACACCTCGATGGCTGAGAAGGAAGAGCTTTCGTCTCTTCTTCAGGTCCCTCTTGTAGCTGGAACTGTGAATCGTGGTTCGGATGTTATTGGAGCGGGTCTGGTGGCAAATGACTGGACTGCATTCTGTGGTTTGGACACCACTTCAACGGAGATTACGGTGGTGGAAGAGATCTTCAAGTTGGGTGGAGGTCAGACCAATGTGATGGACTCGATGAAGAACTACTTGTTCGAGGATATGTACTAGTCTTTTTAATCATTGTTTGTTCAAGTGCCAAAAATAGAGCCGATTTTTGTTGTTTGATGCGGATATTCACTATTGATGATACCTTCTCGTGAACCCCTTCTACAGCCAAGTAAAAGAAAGAGTGCGCGATTCATCGACAGAAAGGGAACAGATGAACGATCAAATGGTCTCTTGCTGGTGGTGCGTTTATTATTGTTAGGAACATTTAATATCTCGAAAACAGGTTATTTAAAGTCAGATGCTTATAAAGATGATTGGTTTCATTCCTTTGCCTCCTTATCTACAAGGACGGTTATTCTATCTATTCTTTTTGCTGTATGGTTAGTTATCTTGGTATATGTTGTAGTACATGGTCTCAATTCTTTTCTGGGCTCTTTTGTTCTACATCTTCCGAGACAAAGGTTTTGTGGATATTCATTGCTTTTTGAACGCCGCAATTATCAGTTTGGAGACAATTACAACTGTGGGATACACTGTTACTGACATTTCTTTCAGTTGTGCTATGGTATGTTTCTTATGAATAGATGATCAACCCGTGGCCTTCATTCTGTTATACGGAGAAATGATGCAATCCATTCTAATGAATTCCTTTTGTATCGGTGTTGTTTATGCTCGCTTGAGTCGAGCTCTTGTAAGAATCGATCCTTATTTTCATTCTCAGACTCGTGCACGTTCAATCATCTTTAGTAAGAAAGCTGTTATTCGTGAAGTCAATGGTGAATGGTATTTTATGTTTCAAGTTTGTGAACGACGTAAGCATCAACTCATTGAGAGTCACGTTACATGTTATTGTGTCCAGAAAACTGTGAATGCATCAGCTGGTATTCCCTATCAGATTACCTATATGTCTCTTGATGTACTACAGTCAAATACATATGATTTCTAGCATCCAGACGATAAGTTAGGAGGTTTTCTGTTACTATTTCTGCCTGCTGTAATTGTGATCATTCCTCTTCTAGTTTATTGTAGATTCATCACATTGATGCCGATTCGCCGCTTTATCCACTCATTCAATCAGAAATGCAACTCCGCAAAGAGACGCCTCTTCCCGACATTTCGAGTGAAGGTCAGAATTCCACGGAGATTCGTGGATCGAAACAATCTGATTTGTACTAGTCATTGCATCATATGAATCATAGAGATGAACTTCGTCCAAGCTCATCCCAATTTAACTCAACAGCAGCCTCAATGAAACCAGTTATCACAGAATCTGCTTTACGGAATCATCTTATTGGAGATGATCTTGAGATCTGTGTTATGATTGAAGGAACAGAGTCAGTTACAAGTAACTCTTTGCAAGCACGGTACAGTTATACTGCTGAAGACATTGAGTTCAATATGACCTTCCGACCCTGTGTATCGATTAACGAGAAGAAGGAAGCTGTCATTGATTTTAATAAGTTTCAAGAACTGCTATCGCTTGATCCTCGGATTGACTATCATGAAGATATCTTTATCCAAAGTATTATTTAGTTTAACGTGTTTTCTACAAACAAGACATAATAAATGAATTCCAGCTACTTGAAGTGCTTCTACACACCAAGTAGGGTAATCACCTTTAGGGAAATATCTCTTCATGAATTGTTGAACATATTCCTCAAAGTGTCCTTCAATTATACTCATCTAAATATGATTTGATAAATGATCATAGGACCCGCATATCACGCATAAAGTGAATCATGTAATGCAAATTGTGTTGGGTTACTAACGAAGCTCCTAATGCTTCATTCTTGCATAATTGATGAAGAGCAGCACGTGAATAATGCTTAAAATAAACAATTCGTTCATATCTCACCTTGCATGTCTCACATGTACATTCTGGGTCAATTGGATTCAAATCTGTACTGCAGGCCTGACTCTTTAATTTTAATAGTCCCCATGGGACCATTGCTGTTCCAAATCGTCCCGTTCGAGAAGGATATACACAATCATACATGTCAGCTCCTAACGCAGTACAAATCACAATATCCAAAGGATAACCCACTCCCATCACATATCGTGGTTTATTCTCCGGGAGCTGGCGGGTACAACATTCTACCACTTTCCAGAAGGACTCTTTGTCTTCTCCTCCTGCTAAACCACCAATTGCATATCCAGGTATCTGTGAATCTCGAGCGAGGAAAGCTTGAAGACATTGATCACGAAGACCTCCTTCACTTACATCTAAACCGCCTTGAACGATAGCAAACAGATTCTGCTCATCTTTGCGAGAATGAGCTGCGATGCAACGATCCAACCAACGAATGGTACGATGTGTTGCCTCTTTAAACCGTTCGTCGTCATCAGTACAACTGTGAACGACATCATCTAGAGCCATGATGATGTCTGCTCCAATTAAGTTCTGATAATGAATACTATCTTCAGGACGTAAAACTAACTTGGAACCATCTGCAGGATGTTGGAAAACAACGCCATTCTCTACAAGACTCAAGACCGTTCTTCATTCCAACCTGTAATCTCTGCAAGGTCCAACAACGATACCATTTGAAACCCACCACTGTCTGTCAGGATATTCCGATCCCATTGCATAAACTTGTGAAGTCCTCCAAAATCTATATAAACAAGATATCTATTTGTCTTACCTGCCACTTCCTGAGCTCCTGGCTTACTACTTAGATGATATGTGTTGCCAAGAAGAATCTACATATTTAGGAGTCTAATAAAATACTTACTTGGCAGTCCATAGGCTGATCTCTCATTTGGTCGGGTGTAAGTCCCTTGATTGTTCCTACAAGTGAGATTTCACAGCTATACGATACCTTTTGTCCCAACTGGCATAAATACAGGTGTTAGCACAGGGCCATGACGAAGGGTCATAACAGAAGCACGAGCTCGGTTCCATTTCTTCACAATGTCAAACACTAGTGCAGGTGTATCATGCTTCATTGTCTGATAAGTTAATTAATATTATGAACAAATCACCTGATCTGACATTTCCCAAAAAGGAATATACTCTTGCAACAAGTGTAATAATTGAAACTTGAATGGACCTAACCATGTTTGGAACCTTTAGAACAAGAGTGATAAGAGATTGAGTCAAAGGAATGAACCATTTCCAAAAACTATGTTGAATAAACAAGCGAATGCAACTGCCTCATTGACAAATTAGAAGATAAAGATTGCCGAGTGACTTCCATATTCGATCCACGAATACTCTCTTCCACATCATTATCCGAGATGACAAACATATCCTTATCATCGAAGTCGACATCTGCTTCCACATTAGCAACATTATGTACTGTTGCCTTTCCATCCTTTCCTTTCACCACACATGTAACAGACGGAGTAAGGTGTCGTCCAGAAGAAGAAACAGACATATAAGACTCACGAGGAGTCATAAATGAATCCCTCATAACAACTTCCATGTCACCAGGACTAAGAATCAAATGCCTTTAACCAGACTTACCTCAGCAATGGTTCTTCAATCTGTTTCTGATCCTTCGTGAAGAATGGAATCACATATCGATCAAAGAAACTATTCATTATTCTCTATACTCAAATTTACCCCAGGATCCAGGCGGCTCTAGATCCATCTGTTGCCATAATCGATCGTTTCTTAGTAGACTGATTATTCGAAGAATAATTACAGTTAAGAGGAATATGAAGGAAATGAAGCAGATCATAGGTTGTACAACCCTGTATGAAGATTGTTAAAATTACAATCCATATGGTGACTCTGAAATGAAAGGACGATTCAAATACATACCGTGTAACAATACTCTGATTGTGGGATGGGAACATAACAGCAAGAGAATATGCCATTGCTCCTCGTAAACCCGCATGAACCATCATGATTTGACTGTTCAAAGAGATCTTGGATTTTGTACGTTTCAGGTTGATACAATATGTAAACCCAAAGATCGTAATACAACGAACCACTACACCAATCAGATAAACACTAAATACAAGTTTCCAAGGGACATCTTTTAAATCTTCTGTTAAAAACACATTTTCACCAATTTGGAAGAAGATTAGAGTATCTGCTAATGATGAAGCAACTTGGACAGCTCGTTGAGAGAAATCTTGAGATGACTTTGATAAGTTCCGAAGGCCAAAATAGTTCATTGTAATACCACATGCCAAAGTTGCTGTGATTCCTGATAACTCGAGAGATTCCGTAAGTTCAAATGCGATATAGGCAGTAAGGAAGACAAGAATTGTTTCAATCACAGCTGAAGTAAAATGAACCCATTTGAGAATAAGACAACAGAGCAAAGCTGTTACTGTTCCAAGTATCTAGATTTGATGATCATACATTGGACGTACAGCAGAACCAATAAACAGAATTATGAAAGTACCAATCGCTTCCATTACTGCTTTGAACGATAGAGGGATCAATAAGAACTTCGACATGGTATTGAATCCAACGATTGATACAGCATCATTAATCACAGACTCTCCATATCTAAACCTCATTTCATTTCAGTATTCATACACAAGCATTGATAACATCGGTTCAACAGATAATGTACCAAAGAGAGCAAGAGTACATACAGGATCTGTAGCCGATATAAGCATTGAAAAGATGGAACATTCAATCACTGAAAAATCGATACCTGGGAAAAAGTGAAAATGAAACATAACTGCTAATGCCAATGCTAAAAATAACTCATATTTTTGTTATATACTTGTAAGAAGGACACTAAAAAGAGTCCCAAAAATAGCATAAATAAGAATAGTTCCAATATTCTTGAAGAATACTCCTTTTGTTTGCATATTATATCCACTCTCAAAGATAATGATAGGAAGAAGCATTAGAGTGAAAGATTTGGGATCAAATACTGCAGTCTACATATGAAATTACAAATTCAATGGATACAGACGACATTCGAGATCCTACAACCCGAATCAGAAGACCAGCAATAATACCAAAAACAACAACGGCTCCACTCTCGGGAAGACGATGGATTTTCCATCGTTCTAAGAAAGCACCAAAAATGAAAGCAATAGCCATCCATAGTAATGTTAGTACCATATATAACGCGAGATACTCTTCAGCTTCATCGTAACGATCTGTTGGAACAGCAGTACCTCCACCTGGCCAATGCGGAATACTATCAACAATGAAACTGTAATTATTCGCCTTCTTGAAGTCCATATCACCAATATCTACAATCTGACCATGCTAATTATGAATCAAGTCTTCATTCCTCACATAAATATTCACTACTTCCATCTTGATAGGAAGACGATCACCAACATTAGGATCAAACTCCACATAACCAGATTCACCTTCAAACTTGACTTTAAGGATTTTCGAGTATAATAACTGTCGCTCTTCTGCTTCACTTTCAATTATTTTCATTCATCACTCCTACGCAAATGTTGCATTCGGCATTACTTCCAGAACACTCTGAATTCCTTTAGCTGCAGTGATAATTGAATCATACACCACAATGATGTATTCAGGGAACAGTTCTCGCTTGAATACAATACGTTCACCACACAAAGCCTCAGCACTCTCCTGTATCTCAGGATGACGATCCACATACGCCTAACAATCATCCAATCAACAATATTTCACGGTTATCTTATCCAGAAGTCCTGCATTCTTCTCGAGAAATGGACTAATTCCAACCATTCCATCCATCGCCTTTTGCACTGTATCTCGATACTCTATAGGCAGTCCTGCGTATGTCAAAATTGTATTCCAGTCAGTTCCCAGATACACCCAACCCAGACCTGTCATACCGTGTTGACTGGCAGAATACAAGAAGGCTGAAGCTTGTAAAGGATCAGCAAATCTATTTATCATTTAGAATCACGGGAATGACAATATATTAATTCGATTTCCAGTCTTCTCAATACTTTCAAGAATACTATCGAGTTGCTCACTATCACTCTCTGAGAGAGGAAGAACCATGTGAGAGGGATATCGCAAGGTAGCGCCAAACTATGAATCAGAGAGAAATGATTCAATAACAGTTATGTACTCTCTGAATTCTTGAGGCATTCGCTCTATTGCCTTTCGTAACTCTTCTACTGCATTGGAACCGTCACTGTCGTCAGCAGCAATTACGTTGAATCGCTGCCATCTGGATGTGAGATAGGATATCCTCAACTACCTGTAATATTGAATGATGTTCAACAGAGAAGTGGCAACAAGATCTTGAGAAGCAGAAAGACGGCAAAAATAGGGATATTCAGTAACTTGACTCAAATCAGTGGAATGAGATTTAAATGAGATCTGGGGTATCGAGTACTGAAGTGCAGACAGTTGAACCAATTCATTCAGATAACTAGCTTCAATCACTTCCAACATCCCTACTCATCTGACGTTCCTATCAATGCAGCTAGCGGAGACGTAGCATTGGACTCTAGGTGATCCATAATAATCTCATTCGTTGCCTTCAGAGTCTCATAACTACGAATCAGTAGAACTTGTTTCATGTACCGATCCTTCTTGATATCACGGACATCTAACACAAGCTTTCGGTCTCCTAACAATTCGGGATCTGAGTTCACACTTTCTGTTGCAACCTATGAATGATATTCTAAATAATGCCTTCAACCTGAGCAGCAATCTCATAGTAGAAACCCTCTTTACAGTAGGAATTGGATGAATGCTTTGCTGCCTTCGATACAAACAATCCTATGAGTGATATATTCCATATGAATATCAACCTAGAGTAATGTCATCAGCCGCCATACACCCAAGAATTAGAAAGAGAAAGATTGTTTTTTTCATGGCAGTACGTTACTAAGAAAATTAAAAATCAAATCAAAACATGCATAAGCTCGATGAACTCACTATGGTTTGTTTGGTAAATGATCATATATCACGGGAATTTGCAATAATTAGGTAATCCTATTGGTTCTAGACACAATTGATGGTATTGTGCTCCACCAAGGCTGTGATGTGTCTTGTTGATCTAATATCCATTTTCATCAACTCATCTTCATCTTAGAAAAGCTAGTTACATGAGAACAAAGAAAAGCAACTAATCTCCTAATCCCTTGAATATCGTTTCTTTCCATGTGACCATGGGAGGTAGCGGTATCGAATCATATGGGCAATTCGATCACGCATCGTTATAAAGAAGAGCATCTACTCATAATGCAACAAAAACTGACTTACAAAGAAATACATCACTAAAATCGGCCAGAATACAGGAATGTCCAAGAAAGGAATGAAGGTCAGGAAGAAACACAAAACAACGGCCTGCATACTTTCCTTCCTATGTATAAATCATTTAAAATGAGAAGGACCAGAACTTGAATTCCGGAACACGACGAATGAAAGGGCGATACTCCGTTGCATCACGTGTAGGAAGCTCTGCTGTATCATCATCATAGACATCCTATTCATGATCAACAACCTGAAACATCACAAGAGGAGACAGGAAACCCAGAAGGAGATTCAAAAGATACAACCCAAGAGTATACGAAATGAGATAGAAACCATGTGTTGAGAGAATACGTTTCACATACAACGCCATCATCAGAACCAAAACAACCCATCGATACAATGGATAATTGATGGTCTTTTCGATATAGTATGTATATAACCTGTACATGATCAACAACGAAACGATCTCACTTTCTAACAAGACTTATTTTCTCCCGAAGAGCATCCACTTGGGGGTTGCTATCATGCATTTCCATGTTCATTCTTTGGTTCTTTGGTATGTTGAGTTAGCAGCAGATTTGTGGAATACCAAAAGTTGACACGATTTCTTGAATTCCAATAATAGGTATTACCAACAAACACACCAAAACTCTTCCTCTGCATTCGCTGCCTTACCACGAGCAATTCCATCTTCAATATTATAGTCTCTTTGAAGAGGTCGTAAGAATTTCGTTTTGAACATCTCCACACAGTCCCTATACTTCTGTACTATACAGAATACACTTCCTTCTCACCTACACGATTCTGGATTCTCAAAGATATCATCCATAGACGGAGCATCGGAAAAGACAAAAGACTCTACCTGATCTGGGTCAATTGGACAGCAGAACCGATCTACTCTTCACTTTCAACTCATTCATACGAGATTTTGGATGAACAATGAATGGACTCTTAAGAAGATGGTGACGCAGCAGAGAGACATTCTTATCGAGTCGTGGATACGTATAAGTAAGAATGATCTTCTCAATGGTATCATACTAAGAATAACTTGATAATGAAATCCCAACTCCATCTGAGGATAAAAGCTTCTCAATCCGTTTCCATTTATCTTCGGGTTGTATGCTATCGACTAGAATTCGTTTCAATTCTTGACTCTTCTGTTCTTGAAATCAACACCAAAACCAATCCAAACTAGTGAAATTGGAAGGAAGACACTCTAAAAGAGGGAAGAATCGCTGTTGACTGAACTTCTGTAACAATGCGTCCATAGAATCTCCTTTCACATTCATGTCATCGATAGAAGGGTCATAACGAAGAACATCTTGTCCATTAGTGTTAATCATGACTTCTTCAAAGAATGGACGCAATTGCTTTGCAGCCTCTCTGAGTGAATTCTCAACTACAATCTCACCTTAGAGAATAATCGATTTTTTGATTTATCTTTGAAAACGATAGATAATCTACGATTGCTTTGCGTTGACTGTCAGTTAATTCCCGAGCACTGCGATCACACACCCAGATGTGAACACCACGACGACCGGAAAACACGTAGAGAATATGTTTAAAACCGAACTCTTTGGTGAGAATCGTCTTCAGAACCAATAATGCATAATTCATGAACTTCCAACATTTCTCACAAACATTCGCCCCTTCACAACAATGACGGATCTATTTCTAAGATATCAATGCTATTACTACTGGAGAATAATCATCCATATCAATATCAAAGATGAGTTCTCGTGACATGGGTTTGAATGTCTTAAAATCCTTTCTCGACATCTGTAATATCAAATACAATACTTAGTTCTACTGGTTCCGAATAGATGGCGCCGATATCAATCTTGATAGGCGTCCGAGCTACCAACTGCTTCCTCAGTTCTTCCTATGTGTCGTAAATCCTCCGAACACATACAGCATTTGCAAAACCTTGATACCGACAGTAAATATCCCCAGGAAGTGTAAAAGACAACTCTCGTTTCTTTAAATCTTCAGCTACCGATAGGTTATCTCCATGTGCATAAGTTAGCCATTGAATAAACTCCTCTGCAGGAAATAGGGTTTCTACAAATGAACCAACACAACCAACACAACCATAAACATGTCGAAGTATGTCAAGATCAAAGATTTCAGTAGATTCTGCTTTCACCTTTTTTGATGGTTCACCTTCCAGTTCCTTTCCGATTCTTCTCTCTATATCATAAGCTCACAGTTCAAATCCTCATACGACTTGACATGATCGGGTGTATGCAATTATGAGATTCCTTCTTTCGGTTCATTTTGTTTAAAGGGAATTTGAGGAGGAATGATGCAATATCTGCAACTGATTCAAGCGCGTTCTCCAGGTTCCAAAAGATCTGGAAATTACGCATATGCAAAATGATAACGGTTTTGGAAAAAATCAATACACCAAGAAGGTTACTGTTTAGATGTCAGAAACCAAGCCAGTCGATAATTCAAAAGCAAAGGGAGAGACATTAGGTGCTGATTCCAAAGAGGGAGACGTTCGTATGTCAAATATCGTTGCAGCAAAAGGTGATTATTTCACTTTGCTTCTCATCATACGTAGCTGTTGCTGATGCAATTCGGACGAGTTTGGGACCCCGTGGAATGGATAAGATGATTCAGGCCGAGAAGGGCGAAGTTCTGATTACAAATGATGGTGCAACGATTTTGGGACAAATTCAAGTATGTTATGTACTTCTTATGCTTACTGTTCGTAGGTTCTGCATCCAGCTGCCCGAATGCTCGTCGAATTATCCAAAGCACAGGATATTGAAGCTGGAGATGGAACAACGAGTGTAGTTGTCCTTGCTGGTGCTCTTCTCGATGCTTGTACAAAACTCCTTGGAAAGGGTATCCACTCAACTACAATTGCAGATGCTTTCCTCCGATGCTCTGAAAAGGCAGAAGAAATCCTTAGTGGCATGTCCATTCCTGTGGCTTTGGATGATCGCGATAACTTGATCCGAGCTGCAACTACATCGCTTTCTTCGAAGGTTGTCAGCAATAACTCTCAGATCCTTGCTCCAATTGCCGTTGATTCGGTTCTGCGTGTGAGTGACCTTACCCATCATCAAGTGGATTTGCGCGATATTCATATTGTAAAGCAACTAGGTGGAACCATTGATGATAGTGAATTGGTGGACGGACTTGTGTTTACGAAACCTAGTGACACCAGTATCCTTGGAGTGAATCGTGTGGTGAATGCAAAGATCGGATTGGTGCAATTCCATCTGTCTGCTCCCAAGACAGATATTGATAACAAGGTGATTATTAATGATTATACGCAAATGGACAGACTTCTTCGTGAGGAACGAAAGTACATTTTGGAGATGTGCAAGAAGATCAAGAAGACAGGTTGTAACGTGATTCTTGTGCAGAAATCTATTCTTCGAGATGCCGTAAACGAGTTGAGTTTGCATTTCCTAAGCAAGTTGAAGATTATGGTCATTAGTGACATTGAGCGAGACGACATTGAATTTATCTCTCGCGTATTAACTTTAGTGTCGTATTACTCATAGACCTTGGGCTGTCGTCCTGTGGCGCACATTGATTCATTCACTGAAGACAAGTTGGGCCATGCGGATCTCGTGGAGGAAGTTGATTTGGAGGGCCGAAAGATTACAAAGATTACTGGCGTTGCTAATCCTGGAAAGACAGTGTCTCTTCTGTTGCGTGGCAGTAATAAACTGGTAGGCTTATGGAATGAGATTCATGGAAGGTGCTGGACGAATCAGAGCGTTCACTTCATGATGCCTTGTGTGTGGTACGTTGTCTTGTGAAGAAGTCGTTCTTGACAGTGGGAGGAGGAGCTCCAGAATCGGAGGTATATGCGGAATTCCAGAAATGGATTCAGACTCTAACTGGAGCAGATCGCTACATTGTGAGTACTAACGATGTTGGTGATTTGTAGGCTCGTGCCTTCGCCGAAGCACTGGAGATCATTCCATACACATTGGCTGAGAATGCTGGTTTGCATCCGATCAGTATTGTGACAGAACTGCGTCAGCGTCATCTAGCTGGAGAGAAATATGCTGGAATTGATGTAAAGAAGGGTTGTATTGGCGATATGCTGAAGCAAGGAGTGATTCAGCCGTTATTGGTCAGTAGCAGTGCCATTCATCAGGCTTCAGAGTATGTCCACATGATGTTGAAAATTGATGATATGGTTGCAACGATGAAATAAGAGTTGGGGAACCCAACTTGGGTTAAATGGTAGTCCTTTCTGCATGTTTGTTCGAACGATGGTTCGTTGGTTGGAATGAACTTGAATTATAGAATCCTTGTCGTATAGATGTTCATATGCATACCTGTATGTCAGATGGAAGGCTTCCTGTCAAGGAGCTTCTTCATCGCTGCAAGGAACAAGGACTCCGATACATTGCTATTACGGACCATGATACATTCAATGGAGTATTGCAACTTGAATCCTTCGAATATGAGGGAATGACGATTATTCCTGGAATTGAGATGTCTTCTTTTTCTTCATCCGAAAAGCAAATTCATGTCACTGGATACTTCCCATCTACATCTAATCTCCATTCCTTTCAAGATTATCTCAACAAATTTGTATTCAAGACAAGGTATAATAATGGAATTGAAATTAGGAATAGAGTGGAACGATGCAAACGAATCCTTTCAAAAATGGCTACAGCTGGATATCCAGTTCCATATTCAATGATTGAAGAGAAAGCAAAACAAAGTGCACCGAGTCTACCTATCATCGCAGATTGTTTAGTTGTAGAATTGTAGTAGTTGATTAACCGAAAGGAGTTAGGCTATTCGAAAGGATTTCGAGATTCTTTCGATCAATTCTTGGGTGATAAGGCCCCCTTGTACATGTATGATACCTGTTTCATTCGTAGCTATGAACCTCTTCAGTTATATGACTTAAAGCAAGCCATTGACTTAATTCATTCGTATCAAGGTGTGGCTGCAGTTGCTCATCCATGGCTCTGCTTGGATCCATTGCATGTTTGTGAAGATGCTGTTCGATTTGGAGTGGATGGTCTTGAGTGCTTCCCTCCTGAAGGAAGAAACGAGTTTGGTACATCTCTGTATTCCTCTTTTGCTAAAGAGCATGAGTTATTCTGTAGTAGTGGGTCTGATTATCATGCTATTGAGGGAGCAGGTGTTATGGTTGGAACTAATGTCTTTCCTGAGGAATATGCGAACAAGTTTATCGAGGCAATGAAGAAACATAACATAATATAATTATCTATTTACAGCTGTTTCTTGTTTCATCTATCACTTCAAAGAGTACGACCGCACCCAGAGAACAGAACGAAATGATAGAGAATACCCTAGAACCAGTGAATACGCCATAACCGAAACGTTGTTGATAGGCAATAATTCGCAACACAAGGTTCTATAGATGAAGAATGCGATTAAAAGATACGATAACTAAACAAACTGCACTTAAAACAACATTTACAGAGAAAGCAAAGACTATGGAAAAGAAAAGAGCAAACAAAGATAGCCAGACTACAACTTTTCCGATAGAAATATTCCTAATTCCAAGATATAGCGAAATAATCTATTCATCAATGAGACACATATCATTGACAGGATCTACGACATTCAATACAATAGCGATAATCCAAATAAGCCACCGGCGTTTTTCGACGGAAACCCCGTGGCGGTCGCGCTGGTCGA
>JABLTK010043972.1_pt1 | contig 15864 bp, 15 predicted proteins | sample 7160131 | NCBI WGS metagenome assembly JABLTK01 (sample SAMN14651221, study PRJNA627086) | human gut metagenome | isolation source: feces | host: Homo sapiens
CGGTGCTGTTTTATTCCTATCTGGTGGACGGAAAGGAATATCCGGCTATAATCGAGTTATCAACTACCACACGATCTTCTATATTTTTCTTTCCTATACCAGTTTCCATTCGGCAATAAATTTTCATTCTTCAACCTCCGCGTCAATTCCCACAGGTGATGAATTGAGATCTAACGATCGGATCACAATAGCTTTTCCAGCAGTAACCGTATCCTGGTGATCATAAATAAACCTAGTAAGCGGAGTGTATAGGCAAGATTCAACTGTATTTCTAATTCCTCTACCGCCATATTCCAAAACCTCGGACGAACAGCACTTTTCGAGAAGGACTTTTTCAATAGCGCTGGTATCAATTTCAATCTCGCTATTATCTCTAAAATCCACTTTGACTCGATTGATATGAAGTTTCAAAATGCTTTCAGCTACATCGGGCCGTATAAAATCATAGACAACGATATTATCCTCGCCGATTCTGTTAAGTAACTCTGGGCGTCCAAGCTCATATTTGAAATAGTTACGGATACCATCAATTACTTTTGCCTGCATTTCTTTATGCGTCACACAGTTTTTAGGGTCAATCAGCTGCTTATTTTTTTCGATTCTGTTGCCGAATTCGTCAACTTCGGAGACTGTGCCGACAATTCCCTTATTGCTGGTGAATATAATAATGGACTCGGAAAAATACACCGTATTACCTTGTCCATCTGTCAGACGCCCATCATCTAAAATCTGAAGGAATTTGTCGAGAATACTAGGGTGTGCTTTTTCAATTTCGTCAAACAGTATTATGGAGAAAGGATTATCTCTAACGGCATTTGTAAGTTGTCCACCGGCCTCGTAACCGATATAACCCGGAGGTGCGCCGAGCAATTTTTGATCTGAATGACTTTGCTTATACTCAGCCATATCAAATCGGAGGCAGCAGCTCTCATCTCCAAAAATGTTTCTTGCCAGCGCTTTCGCTGTTTCAGTTTTACCTGTTCCGGTTGGGCCAGCAAAAAACAGTACGCCCTTTGGTCTATTATTTGATACTCCACCACGACCAACAACGCTTCGCTTTATAACATCCATAACTTTGGCGAGTGCGCTATTCTGCCCAAGAATATTGGCATACATATCTTTTTGTAGTTGGTCAATGGTATTCCGATCAACAGTTGCCCACTTATTCTCCTTGATACCATAGCGATAAAGATCGACCACATTTGCAAGGTGCGACATTCTATAGTGTTCACGGTAGCACAATGTCCGCATACCGATCAAATCCGAATAGGAAAAGCCCTCCGTAAGCCCTACGAATTTCTTCTGCAATTTATCAAGTTGCGACGGATTTTCAGTGTAAAAACGCATATCTTCAGCGTATATGTCACGCTGAAAGAATTGAGGCAACTGATTGCCGGAAACAAACTCGAGACGAGCCTGTGCGTCAGGAGTTGTAATACTAATTGCTTTTACATCGGGGTTATTTAAATAGAACCATGTGGGTAAATCATTAACTTTATTCGTCAGGAAAATAAGTAGGTTCTTTGAAAGCGAACCATTTGTATCGGCTTCTTCTGCGCATCGCAATGCTCTCTGTAGCTCTGTATATACACGAACATCAAGCAGATCCATTTGGTCAGGGGAAACAATGTATCTAGATGCCATATCCATAATTATCGCAACAGACACATCTGATTGCCTGAGAGCGTTCGTCACAACTTCACCGATAGTGGCAGCCGCAGGGCAAACACTATCAAGAAGTTGCCCATCGTTCTTATTTCGCACACTATCGGCACTTTCAGGATTTGATGGCGTATAACAACTTCCTTGCGCAGAAAACGGGCAGCGGATCATGTCGTTGGTTATGCGAAGCCCCGGAACCTCTTGAAGGAGATCTGCAAATGCTACCAGATCCTTCTGCCCACCTGATACTGCATAGAATCCCTTTGATTCATCGTAAATAACTACCACATTGTAACCCAAGTCCTTGAGTAATTTATAAAGATACTCGGGTAGATGCCTGTTCCTAAAAGGCTCGCTTGGATATTGGAACTGATCCAGTATGTTTCCCTCTAAAATAATGCAGGGTTTTATCTGCCGAAAGATTTCAATTTCATTGTGCCATTTTGCTGCCCTCATTCGTCTTCTCCCTCACCTTCAGCTCTTTTAGTGTAGCATTTAAGTCGTCTTTAAATGCAACATCGTGGATACCAACTGAGACAGTCTGATCATCAAAATAGAAATTTTGAATTCTCTTCTTTTCAGTATTAAGGTAGTCTGCATAACGAGACTCGTGCGTGAGATTAAATAAAAGGATGTTTTGGTTGGATGAACCTCGTAAAGGCAGTGCATTATTGAGGGGTTCTATGTATGGTCCATCAACCAAAACTGCGATTTCATTCAATATTTCTCGCTGTGTGGTGTTCTTTAATAACTCCTGATGGGTATAACCGCTGAAAACCAGAATATCGCTGTTGATTAGACGAAGTAGTTTCACCAGTTCTAGAAGTTCCTTTGCTTGATCCATTGGTTCGCCGCCTGTTATTGTGAACCCGTCGACTGGATTATCATCCGATATTTGCTTGATAGCAGAGAATAATTCAATAGGGCTTACAGACTTGCAGTCTTCTTTACTCCACAGTTCCGGATTACTACATCCAGCGCACCCTCGTGTGCAACCAACAACCCAGATTGCAACTCTTTTGCCTGGTCCCAGAGTTTCTACTGGGTATAAGACCTGATCAATCAACATTGCTATCTAACCGAAAATGTGCTGCTAGCGGTTGAGATGGCGATACATCTCCGAGTCCAATCACTGTTCCTGAAGGGACAGTGATTATTTTACCCTTTTCTATGCGCTGTCCGCTGATATATGTACCATTGCGACTAACATCTTTAACGCTGAACTGCACACCATCCCAAGTCACTTCCACATGTTTACCACTCACAAAGCTACAAGATTGAAAATGATCAGCTAAAAAGCTACGGGCGCCAATCGTATAGCATACATCTTTCTTTATTTTTTCACGAACATGGGTAGCAATATTGACTATAAATGCCGCCTGTTCGCTCACACGCTCCTCATCAACGAAATCCAAAGAGGCGCCACATGCTGCACATACCGAGTCATTAGGTCGATTTACATGCTTGCACTCTGGGCAAACCTTTATGTACTCGGCAACGGGCGCATCGACACATTTCTGCGTTTCTCCCTCTTTATTAGTGGCTTCAGCGTAATCACTTTTTGCTAATTGTGCGAGACAAGTGTGATTACTGCATATCGAATCTTCGTGAGAGTTATAATGACCACACACGGGACAGCGAATAACATCCTTAGCCTTTAGATATCTTGTGCGAGGCGTTTGCAAAGGGCCATCGCAATCGATGCAATATCCCAATTGCACATTGTTGGGAGTACTGCATCTTGAGCAAAGCTGTACATCATCATTTTCCTCGAAACTAATCGGAACATTCTTATTTACACTATTAAAGACAAGCATATTTATATACCCTTCATGCCTTAAATATCTTGTGTCATGTATTTCGGCTTATACACGGAAGCTCTGTTATTCCTTCCTATTGAGGCTAAAGTACCGTTTTCCCCTCCATAGGTGGAATTATACTCATCCACATTAATAATTTGCGAAAACTGATTATCCGGTGGTAGCTTACGCTCGGTCCCTTGAACCTGACATATTCCTTGACGAATAAACGCCTCTTTGATTTGTTCATATGCAGAACAGAATTCCTCTTGCATATGCAGCAAATGCTCTTTTTCAGATTCTCTTGGTGGGCGATTGCGTTTACTAAGGCCAACTACTTTGAGCCTTACTGTACCATCTTCCTTTTGGATCATCTGTATTCCGGTCCCTTTTGAGAACTGGTAAAGCTTCGCACATCCTTTCGTCGAAGCATTCTTTGTTCCAATTAGATCATAGCCAAGTGAAATCATCGCTTTATCTATAGAATTGCAAATCTCTTGGCGTTCAGCAATTGCTAGAAGCTGCTGATGCAAAGATTCATTTTCTGCTTTGATCGTATCAATTCGAGCAATCATTTCCGCTGCATTGTTGAAGGAGTCCTCCTCTAAAGTTGGTTTGCCCAACCGCGACAATAGCGTATTGTGCCGATAGAACACATTTTTGTATTCATCATATATCGACTCCATCTTGGCAAAACTATGCGAAAGTTCTTTAATTACTCTCGAATTAATATCATTCAATCTCTTGAAGTCAATCTCATCGCTCACGAGTTGAGCTGCATTGTCGAGCCTCTCTATTATTTTTTTAGATGCAAAGCGGCTCCTTTTTAGAGAAACAATTTCACTAAGCATTTCGGCTCGCATCTGTTCGATATCTGTGGAAGCTGAAATGCTCTCCGGCCTAACGGGATGAACATTCTGCAAAGCCTCGGCAAGCGATAAGGTCGAGCAACCAAGAGTTCCTTTTATTTTCTCAGCCACATTTGCCATTACCGATTCGTATTCAATACGACCAGTTAGAATCATAGCTTTGCTCTCGATTAGCCTGCTCCAAAAGTCTCTTATGTGCCGTTCTTCTGCTTGGACTTCTTTTAATTCGTTTGGATGTGTAATTACATGACTAGTAATTGCATCCATACTGCGGAGCAAATCGCAAATGCGTTGCCTTTCTAATGCGATTATGCTATGAGCTTGAGAGCGTTCTTCTTCCGAAAGGGAACAACCGTTTACAAGGTTTATCTGACGCTCCATTTGATCGAGTTCATGCCTGCACCACTCCGTTTCAGAAAATATATCTTTTTTTATACGAAGGATGTTCGCATGCAGATTTTCAATTTCCCTTTGAATGCGTTCTAATTCCGCTTTTCGCAGTTGCTCGAGTTCATATTCGCTTAATTTTGGACCGCTCATTTTTACATATCTCCCCGCTTAAAACCATCATTCCTGACTCATAGGAACGCCATACTCATCAAGAAGAGGCGTAATTCCTCCGGCGGTACCGTCAGATCTAGTAAGATACATAATCCCAGTCCGCCTATCTCTTAGCACAGAAACCTGTAGATGCCATATATCTTTTTCATCGTGAAATACCTCAGTCATTACAAGTTCGAACCTGTTTTCCATCCCGTCCCTCACTTTCTTGGCAATCATTATAGTGTTTTTATGTTATGAAATTCTCTCTGGCAATTGGAATCCTAGCGGACAGACGCTCTTGCATGGTTTGATAAAACACAGTCAGATCAAACCGCATATTATATAAGGAGTCATTTATCATACCTCGCAATTGTGGCATTTGACCGACTACCATCCGCCTCAAATTTATTGCAAGATTTCTCATCTGCCTTAACGCTATAATTATTTCGTGTGCATTTAAATGATGTAGAGTAAGCCGAAGTATACCCGCTGCGTAAATCCATATGTTTGCAATATCCGCAGCACCCCACATAGTTCTTCGCCATTGTATTAATTCCTTTCCAAATCAATTATGAAATAGAATGTTTCTGGTTCTTCATGAGTTTGAGAGTTTTTTCCTTTGCGGAAGGATTATTGTTCTTAGCCGCAGCCATATAGCAATCAATAGCTTTCTTGTAACTGTATAGTCCTCCTCCTTCGTCCGCATATAAATCTCCCAATTTCTCATCAATTTGTGCAAACAGCTCTAAATTGACCTCCTTTGTTGCAGTGCCGTTACCCACCTCGATATACTCATGATAATTACTACTTAGTGGAATCACAATATACTCCATGTATATCTTAAGTGCACCCGGAGTCACAGCCAAAGTTCCTATGGCTGATTCGAATATTTTTTCCGTCTTTTCTTTATACTGTGCAGAAAACTTATAATAGATTGGAATCATTGTCGGATACATAACTTGCCATAAACATTTGGAAATCAAAAACAGTCTTTCGGCCTCTTTTGCATTTTGAATTGCAGAGTCACGCCCCTCTAAATAGCAGGTTCCTAAATAGAAACACTCAGCAATATTATGGGATTGAATTGCTGACTCCACGCGGCTATTCCAATTTCCTTTCTTTGCTCGACTATGCCACAGTGTGGCCAAGGTCGTATCATAAAACGGTTTGGTTTGATCGCTAAACAAATCTCCGATGCGTTCGGCAAAAGCCAACATAAAACGCTTGTCTGTCACCTTAAGTCGCTCTGCATGCTCCCAAGCCTTTTCATACGCTGCACTCATTTTAGATGGCTTACCTTGTTCTTTATATGCTTCACCCAGTCTGATATGGCATTCAATAACATCGGCGTCGGTTGGATCCGCAACATCACACAAATCATAATTTTCGCAAACAATCGTGAGCAAATCGATATCATTTTCTTCCAAAGCCTGTTCTTTCAACGTCAAGAATTGCTCATAAGAGACACCTATCTCGACGGATAGTAATGCTTTGGCATAATCGTCACCAGAGTCTACAGCTTGGCGAATAATGTTCAGCCGAGCACGACGTGATGATGTAGCATCATCTAATAATTCGTAAACAGCCCTCATCCACGGATGTTCACTACATAGTGTTTCCCTTTCATAGTTTTTAAGCAATGCATCATCTTGAGTGAATAGCCCAATCTTCTTGAGCCATTCATCATCCGCAGAATCAGCATCCCCTGAGTCTAGTGAGAGCGCATCACGCAGGGCAAGTGCGGCAGCCCACGACAATGCGAGATCGCAGGCGGTATTGCTACCAAGAAAGCAATCGGTCCATACTGCTTTCAGCCCATTCAGTGAGTAATACTCCATACATGCAATTAAGCCTCTCTTAATTGCTGGCATAAATTGCTCTCGCTTATCTTGGCCATCCACGGATGCTTCAAGCGATAAGCCTTCACCATCATAGGGTAGGAATTTAATCCATACCTCGGCGCACAAATTATACCCGCAATACGGCTTTGCCTGGGTGGTTACCTCCCCGTCATACATTCTATGGATCTCTTTCTCCATCCAAATGGTTTCCATGGTTATGACCATTCCTTTCCGCTGCGCTACAAGACACCAAAGGGAAATGAAACACAGGTGTCACTAACGCAGCAAGTCGTAATTTGTTAGAATAAGCTTGAGGAAACAGGCACACTACAGAGCACGTGAAGGTGAGTAGGCTCAACCTTGTGTTGAACTGAATGGTTATGTGTGCCGGACACTCTTTCAAGCACCAATAAATAGGGCGTCGTACCCTGTAACCTTATCTTTGGAGAGACGGACTACTTCAATCTTTCAGCGAGCGTCCAGTCCCTGCCTGTTTTCCTCAAATACTGTTTTTGAGGGGATGTGTTATGCTTAAAATCGTCTATCCTACCTGTTGCGGAATGGATGTCCACAAATCTTTTCTGGTTGCGTGCATTGCCACAACCAATAGTCAAGGGGTAACCACCTATAAAAGTAAGCGATTCTCCACCTTCTCCGGGGATTTGAGGCGGTGTGCAGTATGGTTGAGTGAAAACAACTGCCGGGATGTGTGTATGGAGTCCACCGGAAAGTATTGGATTCCCATCTACAATATTTTGGAGCCAACCTGTAATATTGTTCTGGCTCACCCCAAGTACGTCAAAGCGATTCGCGGCAAGAAAACCGACAAAAAAGATGCCAAATGGATCGCCGACATTTTCAAGCACGACCTTGTTTCTGGCAGCTTTATTCCTCCGGCTGATATCCGACAGTTACGAGACTTGGTACGTTACCATTGGAAACTGACAGGCTTCACTGCTGGGGAGAAGAACCGTGCGCAAAATTGCCTGACAGTTTCCAACATCAAACTGGACGATGTGTTCTCGGATGTGTTTGGGAAAGCAGCGTCTGCGATTACAGACAGGATTTTGGAGAACCCCGCAGAGAAAATCATGGATGTTTCCTGTTTCCGAACAAAAGGCATGAAAGCAACTAATGAACAGGTACTTGCCGCTGTAGACGGAGAAATGTGTGCCCAGCAGGCTGAAAAGCTCCGCATCATCCGTTCTCACATGGACAGTCTTGAACTGTGCAAGCTCAATCTGGAATCGCTGATTCTGTCTGCTGCTGAGAAATATCTTCCGCAACTCGACCTCGTTCTGACGGTACCGGGTATCAAATCCTTTTCCGCAATCGGTATTATTTCGGAAATCGGTATTGATATGTCCGTGTTTCCAACCTCAAAGCACCTTTGTTCCTGGGCTGGTCTTACGCCGCAGAACAACGAGAGCGCCGGAAAGAAGAAAACCACCAGAATCAGCCGGGCCGGAGCGTATATCAAACCATTGCTTGTTCAGTGTACTCTTTGTGCCATCCGCGCCAAGCAATTCCCCGAAGTCCGAAATCGTTACCTTGCACTCAAAAAGCGTCGGGGGCACAAAAAGGCGGTTATTGCCATTGCCAGAATGCTGTTGACCGCCATCTACAACATTCTCAAGAAAAGCGAACCGTACAATCCTGAACTTTACCGCAAGGCTGACCGACCTCCAGCACACCGGGAGATCCCGTTGGAACAAGCCATTTACATCATTCAGCGACAAGGTTATCTGGTTCTTGCGCCAACGCCTACTTAGAGTTTAAGCATATCTTCGTTTTTTGCCCCCTCTTAGGGGGCTTAGCTTTGTGCGCTCTTTTTCGGATAGTCCTTAAATTACAATGTTTCAACCTTCTCTCTCCTTGCATTACATTTGTTTGAAAATAACCAAGTGCTAATTAGACAAGTCAATAATCACCGTTACATTATGTGGATTGTGAATAGTTGGACTTCGAACGACACCATGTAAATCAAACTATTCCGTGCAATCTATGTTTTCCCCGCAATATGGGCAGGAAATTTGTTTCCCGTCAGACTGCTTTAGACTCCTCAGTTGTCCACCACATTTAGGGCAGATTAACTTAGTGTTTTCTTTTGTATTAGAGATAACTTTATAATCGGGCGTTCTATTCACCGGCTCCTTCGCAATTTCTTTAGTCGTTGGAGCCTCTCTCGCAGTTTGCTGTGTCATCCCCTTACAAGTGCTATTTTCTGCCTTCCCCTGCGTCTGTATTGTTTCATAAAAGGCCCTAAGATAATTAATATCGGTTAAAACTTGCAAGGATTTTTCTAGGCCAACGGAAACTACCCATGCGCGAAAGCCTGGACTCACCATTTTTCCATCATAGATTTCGGTTTTACAAAAGGTTAGAAATGAAAGCACATTCTCAGAACTTTTGCATTCAGAAATTTTTTGATTGACAAATTTAATAAAACTATCCTTGTCTGAAAACGTCCCTGACGGCAAGCGTAGTTTTGTAGACTTCGAGAGAGTATACGCGAGTGTATAACATGCGTAGTCTGCAGCAGAATAATTGTTTTTGTCCACTTCTCTTGAAACAATCGATTCGCACTGTATGGCTTTTTCTGATAACGAAACCTCGCCAGTGAACTGAAGATACTGAGAAACAACATTGTTTTTCATCCAAAATAGCAATTCATCATAAGATGGAAAAGTGTGAGAGTCCGTTGAACTGCCTGTTCGAAAAACAGAACTTGTTGGTGAGGAATTGGCCGATTTGGGTTTTGCATTCTCATCTATGTCATGCGCCCATAACGTGTTCAGAATAGCATCTCCCAAGCGGTATTTATTCTCATATTGATACTGTCTCCATGTAAACAATGTTAACTTGGGATAGAGTTGATATAATTTGCGGAAGTAGTTAACAGCACTGTCCTCGCCCTTTCGCTTCGGCTCATTGCAAATAGCGAAAATGTCTTCTGTGCCCTCAATGTCCTTCACGGTTTCTTTCAATCGTTCGAAACGGCCATCAATGCCAAAAAGGTTTTGCCCTAATGTCCAGCGATACGCCATATTGGTGACTAGTTCTGGCAGTTCAGAAGGGATAGAATAAAAGTGCCCATCAAACTTAAATTGCTTTTCGTGTGGCACTGGTGGCACCGGCACCCAAACAGATTTCCACTTCTCATAATCGTCTCTGAGCCAATCACAGACAGCATCATAGGACCATCTCAGGCCTTTGTCATACTGTAGCAAGCCCACCAGAAGGTCTTTTGTTTGTTCACGGAATGACTGGATACCCGGAATTTTCGTATCCCGAATATCATCCATTTTCTGCTGCACCATATTCTCATCATAGTTGTAGTAAGGAGTATGTCCAGTCAGCAGTTCATAGATTGTAATTCCTAATGAATAGTAATCGGAGATTGGCCAGCAGAACTTTGAAAATAGCACCTCGGGTGAAGCGTAGTCATTGGTACGACCTATCTGTGTAACATGAGTTCTCCCGCCGTCACCGCAGACTGAACTAATTCCAAAATCAATAAGAGCAAGCTCACCTTTTGCATCGAGCATGAAGTTCGCAGGCTTTATATCTTGGTGTACCAAGCCACAGTTATGAACCGTATGTATAGCTTCATTCATTTGGGCAATGTATGGCTTTATGCTTTGCTCGTCAAACCGTTGCCCTGCAAGGCTTCCTCTGCTATACAAGGGCCATACTTCGTATAGCTTTCCATTAAAGTCTCCCCATGCGACTAGATTTGCAATATAGGGTGCTCTAATATGCTGTAATCGTGCATGCACTTCTTGACTAATCTGCTCTCTACGATGGTAGATTTTCAGGCAGTACTGTGTATCATTAGAATCAGTACACGCGTAGAGATCAGCTTCGCCCGACTCAACATTTATCCGTGAAACAACTTTATATTTTTCACCAATGATTTGCCCAACATATAACTCGTGATTGCCCTGAGTAGGTTGTACGAACGGTAGAGCATTGGCATTAACCTGTGTGCTGCTTCTTGGAGAGCCAACGGCATTCGGATTCACTGCTGTTTGCGGTACATTTAGCGCTGCAGCTTTCGGGTTAATCTGTGTAATGGGCGCGGCGTTGGGATTTATTTCTGTTTGATTGGAGCTATGTCCGAATACATCTTTCATAATACATTCTCCCCATAATGTTTTCTCTCTATAGTAAATAGTAAAGGGAAATAGATGCCCATTTCTCGATTATTTTGTAACGACTTTTTTTTTGCGGCGAAAGGCGTTTACAACAGCAGACTCAGTATATAGGCCAACGCTCGACGCGAGGAAAACAAGCCAATATCTAAATCGCCCAATCCCAATGGTATACAGAAAGTCGCTTTTCAATACACTGAGATAGGGCCAGTAGAACGCCTTGTCTTCGGGACGCCCCCAATAGAATCGCGTATTCTCATAAATGTATCGCCACAGGTTGTTTAATAGGAAAACCGACGCTGTAAAACCCAGGGCAAGAAGGATTGATGTTACAAATGCTGCGGAGGCTGATTTGCAAAGGATCTTATGATTTACAACGCAAAAGCAAACCGCAAGTAGACAGTAGCAGAGCAACTCGTTCTTGAAAGTCTGATAATGGCAGTCATATACAAACAAAGTATAAGACGCAAGTATCAAAATGGTGAGGGCAAAGAGCAAAATCTCAAGAAATATACTTCTCCTTTCGGAGGCTTTCCGTTTTGATGCTTGTCGGGCGTGGAATATGCTTAAAATATTCTCAAATTCTGCTCTGCTTTCCAAAGGATCGTAATACTCGCATAGTCGTCTAATCACTATATTTGAAGGCTCGTGTATGTCAGTTAATAAAACATAACGCTGCCCATCAACCACAACTTCGCTTTGTTCACGATACTGTACTCCATCAATTTCCACATCGCAGGAAGTAGTGATTGCGGTACCCCGCATGGCACTTATTTTTTTGATAAATCCATTTTTCCAATCATTCATACTCTCTCCTCAGCCCGATTAATGCAACATTCTATCGTCTGATAGCATCACTTCTTTAAGTGTGTTCGTCACATTCATTCGACAAGCAACTAGAGTAATCTAAAGAAGCATCTTCCAATGGTGTAATGCGTTTTTTCATAATTACCTGCCGTACACTGTAGCCCATCTCTTTGCAAAACATAATTACCGAATCTTCATTTAGATTTACTGCAACTCGCGCAAAACGAATTGAAGCAGATGCAATACCGTTCTCAGCACTTTTTAGTAGAGCCTTGCCTACCCCCTGGTGTCTCCAGGCAGGGAGCACATATAGATAGTTGATCGTTCCGTATGCGGACGCACATATGTAATTCACAAGACCAATGACTTTTCCGTCTTCTGTAGCTACAAGAGTGGTGCATTCATCAATTAACTGGGAAGCGATGTGATAAAATGTTTCCCAAGTTTTTAGGTCCTGATGTCGGGTAATGTTGCTGTCAGGATATATTCTTTCAAAGTCTTCCATAGCAGCAAGTTCACACGCAAGAGGTTTTTCATTTTCTTTACATAGATGAATCTCATATGATATTTTTTTGCACATACGGCCAGCTGTTCACCTCATGAATAGTCTTAGATACCTGCTCCCAATGATTTAGGCTCACCTATTCTGCTGAAGAATGCGCTCTTGCTCATTAATTCTCTTTTCAATCTCTTTTTGCTTTGCACACAGGGTCGAGTGCTTTTCCCGCTTCGATACCAAATCATCCAATAGTTTCTGCGTTGTCTCTGGCACACCATCATAAGAGCAACCAAGACTATAGAAAAATGATGTGAACATTCGATACATATTCAGGGTCATTTCTGCATCAGAGTACTCTCTGCCCGCTTCTTCGATGTTCTTCTTAGTAGTGCCAAGATCGTTACGTAATTCGGAAAGTCTCTTTGTCGCCTGATCCCTAAGTACAGTCGCTTTCTTTGCTGCATCTTCTTCCCGGTGCTTCTCATTCTTTTCACGTATGCTTCCTACGATGCAAAAAGCCACACCCGCACATATAGCAATGTCACAAAGAACACTCGTCTCAGGCGTACAGCACGGGCAACACCAACAAATTCCATTAAGACGATTCTGAGAAAAACAGTCCGCAGAATACTCTTTTACGCGGTTTGCCGTTTTCGAAGCAAAATCCATATTTGTCCATGCAATACAGTTGTCTTTGGCGGAATTAAGTTCACACAACTTAGCCTGGATCTGTTCTGCGGATACGGATGTGTGTTTATCGGTCAAAGAAGTTTTCTTACTCTCATAGGCCAACATAATATCAGAAACGGTTGCCCGTTCATCAATGCCTAGTACTTCATGGCAACGCATAATCTGTAACCTCTCAACATTAATTAGATTTCAATACACATTTGTTCCTTCGGCTTGTCCCACGCCCTATCTGCATCGGAAGGCCGAGAAGAATGATGTTTTTGATGATGGGCGTATTTTCGTTATACGGTAGCATATTTAGAATATCGTGTGCCAGCTTTACATGCCTACCCAACAGATCCAAGATTTCCGCTTGGGCATCAGTTTCATTTTCCTGAAGAAGAATCGCATTAAAATCGCCCGACGAGCGATCCAATTCAACGTCTTGGAGCATATCGAACCAATAGACCCATGCAGCTACATGATAAGCAAGCTGCGCCCGCAGTGACGCAAATACATCTCGGCCTGGTATACAAGTAAATATATCCGCAAAGGGTAATGAGAATGCGTGTTCGAGCGTAGCAAAATCAGAGCATTGTTCATTTTCCAAGCGGTAAAGTGTTTCCATTGCGCATGATATTCGCTCACCGATGACAGGGTAATCAGAAAGAGCTTTTTTATAGCCCCGAACAATTAAACGCTGCGCAAGCCTTTTGAGACGCTCACCGTCTTGTATGTCGTTTTCCAATTTATGATAGAGAAGCATTACACTGATAGCAGAAATATACAGCATATTAGAACTATCGTGCTTTTTACGACAACGCCTTATCTCCTTTTTAGACATCGTACACTCACTTGTCGCATCCGGCTCCAAGAGGAGCGAAAAGAAAACCATATCATAGGACAGCATCATCCGCGCAATTTGTGAGTAGTTTGCAATATGGCGGCATAAGTCACAATAGTATTTTTTGTACCGCTTATATTCTTTAACCTTTAGGTCGTCCTCTGCAACTTTCACATATCCGAACATCTTTTACTCTCCATTGCTTTGTACATATGTAACTCTTCTTAAGGCTTTTGCATAAGAACACATTTATTCCTGTGCAGAAATAAATTATCTAGGGTTCAATCTCTAAACTTGTAATTAGCTCTTACTTCACCTTGATTTTCGTTCATAAGAATCTCTCTAAATCCTGATATGTACCAGTTTGCCGTACCCTCCAAAGGTGAATCGTTTTGTTTATAACACGAAATACTTACAGTTCTAATTGATTATGCAAAGGCGTGAAGAACGAAAGCACACCTTCGGTAACTGAAGTCGCATAACTTTTTCAATCACCTGAATGAGTTTATACTCGTCCATTTGGCCCTTTCAAACAATAGTCTGGCAAGTAAAGCGGGCATATTTGCGCAATCAATATGTATACCACGAGCAGGATATATCCCACTTAGCCGACCGCAATACAGCGGTGCATTTGCATCTTGAGCATCTTCGTAAAGTAAGTTCCTTGACGAAAAAAGCTGCGAAGTCCATGATCCTGCATGGCTTCGCAGCTTGATTTGACGGAGAAATTGACGGCTATTCTATTATGGCCAGGTTTAGTCGCTCCATATTCTTCTTTTTTAATTCAAAAGATGAGTGTACATATTTGTTCAGCGTAATATTTACATTGGAGTGCCCTAAGATCTCGCTCAGACTCTTAATCTCAAACCCCAGTTCAACACACCTTGTCGCAAAGGTATGTCTAAGCGCATGGTAATTCGCGTGTTCAATCCCGGATGTTTTTACATAATTTCTGAAACGATTTTGGAGTGTTCGTGGCTCGATAAACTGATTCTTCTCTCCGGTCAAAACAAATGCGTTCCTATCTGCCTGAAACTGTACAGCATATTGCATGAGAAACTGAGGGAGAGGAATATCTCGATTTGAGCTCGCGCTTTTAGGTTCTGTAATGATTATCCGTGTTTTCGATGCCATATTCTCTGGTGCTTGGATACGCTGCATGGTTTCTCTGACCTCTAAAATACCACTGTCTAGTCGAATGTGTTCCCACCTGAGTGCGCACGCTTCTCCGATTCGGATACCGGTATAGAGGCAAAGAAGAACGGTAAATTTCGTAAGATCCATGTCCTGCATTAAAACATATTCTAACTGTCGTTGCTCAATTTTCGATAACACACGCATATTATTTCTGCTTCTTTTTACAGACAACCCAGCGGTCGAGCAAATCACGAGATGATTATTTTCTTGCGCATAGCGCATGGATCTCTTAATGACAACTAAAATATCCGACACACTCTTTGGTGAAAGCCCTCCACTTCCGTCCAGCCTCCCGCACTGGAGAAGGTGGTCAATATACTTTTCAAGGAGTGCATTGCTTATTTCGCCAATCTGGTAGCCTCCCAGAAAGGGTTGTATGTGACGCTCGACAAGATGATTATATCTTGAGAAGGTCGATTCCTTTACATGGTTTTTGGCAGAAAGTAGCCACATCTTGAGAATCTCGCTATACGATGTAGGCTGCGGGGCCCGGCTATCGGAAGTTTGAATTGGTCTTGATGCAGTTTCTTTTAGCTTGGATTTCACCTCAGAATAGCGTTTCCCATAGACATAGCCGTACTGTATCCTTCCGTGTAGTGTACGACATTTAATGTATCGACCTTCCCAACGCCCGTCTTTTCTCTTGTAGATGTTCTCGCCTCTTTTTGACATTTTCGACAGCTCCTTTCATGCCGTTTGTCGACGGTGAAAATGACGGCGCAAGACTGTGTGGAGCATACTTGTTCCACGCACAAAACAGGATTGAGTGGAACTGCGATACAGATTTCCTTGTTTTTTCGTCTTTTTGCCCCCGTCACCTTGACGAAAACGGCAGAAATTTGTATAATAATATCTGTATCTGTAGCCAAAATATGTGTCGTCAAGGAACTTACTTCACGAAAAAGAAAGTTACCCGTGCGAGTGCCTGTGGCACTCGTTTTTGTTTTGCTGAAAATTCAATTCCGCACGCTTAAAACAAC
>JABLTK010037395.1_pt1 | contig 15835 bp, 20 predicted proteins | sample 7160131 | NCBI WGS metagenome assembly JABLTK01 (sample SAMN14651221, study PRJNA627086) | human gut metagenome | isolation source: feces | host: Homo sapiens
CATTATGGATGATTACTAGTAGAATCGTATGAAAAAGCAAGAATTAGAGCCTTTAACCGAGAGTCATGATTTGCAAAACGTAAATACGGGAGGATCTAGAGTTAACTCATCTTCCAAAGCGAACCTGATTTGTGCTGTCACGAAGCCACATAGCTGTGATGTCACCAGTAATCAGAAAAGTATCCTCATCACCTTCAGGATTGTCCGTAAAAGAATACACCGTAGTGTCTAGGGTATTCGGATAACAAGACTCGAAAAGATCAGCAAGTTCTGGGTCTTTAAACTTGTCTTTTATCCCCACAAGATATTTGTCGATTACCACTGATGAAAATGTTCTCTCCTCTTCTGGAACACGGGAAAAAGCTACTGACAGAAGAATAGTCAATAAAAAGAGAGTGCACATAGAATGATCTGAATCGAAACACAATTTGAAACGATTGAGATTCAACAAACAAGACATCCAACCTATCATATAAAGTAGTCATTTCGGAATAAAGTGAATTCTAAAGGTAAGCTCCCACAAACATCCCCACCCTAGTCTCTCTAAAGGGTCCACAGGAATATCCATTTCTATCGTACGTGTTTCATAGCGATCACCATGATTCCGACCTACCACCACCTTCAGTACAGTCCCTCGACTTCGTTCAAAGTATTCTGCAAACTGTTTTAATCCTGAAAACGAGTTCTTATCAATGGATCCAAACTCGATAATGCGATCACAGTCTAAAAGACCAGCTCGTTCGGCTATACTGTTTGGCTGAACTGTTCGGATGGATCCGATGTAATCTTCAGGATCCTTCCATTCTCGAACTGAAGCTTCTTCTCGTTCCATTCGAAGAACAACGTTCATGAGAGGATCATCTTCCTTTTGCTCCGTCGGATTCTTCGAATCTGGTGTGACTGGCTTCTCTTCAATGACAATTTCTGAGGCTGTTGTGCATTCTTCGGGAACTTGATTCTTCATCGCTTCAAACATAGAATATGTCATCTGAGTCATTTTTTCATTTAATTCTTCATAATCCGTTCGCAATTCTGCCAATTCATGACGCAACGTCCGAATCTTGAGTGAATCCATCCAATTACAAATACCTGAACAATATCGATATCATCTCGAGGATATCCGTCCTCGTCAAGGAGATTACCATGAAGACCAACAGGCGATTTTCCATTAGGTCCTATTCCTCAAATAAAATACGTTCACACACCAGGAAGATTCAGAAAGTCGATAATCTCACACATCCTCTCTTCCATCTGCGATCGTCTTTCATAGGCTTCGTTCAATTCTTTCTTGTCCATTGGAATGATAATTAAAAGAACCACTTCAATCTTTTGAGAGACTGAAGGTAGTTGTACTTTCTTGTATCTGCAAGACTCTTTGTAAGACGAAATACATAGACTCTAACCGTACTAGAACTCTTCTTGGATCACTTCGTTCGCTTTAAACTTTGGTTATTGCAAGTATGGACGAAATACAATCTAAGGAAGATGCGCTAAGGGAGATTGTGCGTGTGAGAGATGATCTTCATGAAGTTGCTTTGTCTCAAGTAGTCTGAATATAGAATTGTTAATTGAACTAGGAATCCTATGTTACAAAATGTGGGTCCTATGAGAAACTACTCTCTTATGTGATCTGTAACGTATTGCCTCAGTACTATCTTCTAATGACAGAAGCAGAGAAAAAATCTTATGTATTATCGTTTTTGGAGGATCCTCTTCTTCCTCCCTCTTTCATGTTGGTGACATTTGTTACTTCGTTGCAGTCGAAGCGGAATTCCAAAGAAGAAGCGTCTTTGCTTCTGATGTTTCTCAAATCGCGTATCAATAGCCTGATTGAGGAGATTACCTGTGTTTTCGATGAAACAGGAACCTCTCTTTTACTATTTTCGGAACATGTGGAGACTGTAACAAACTATCTCTTGCATCTTCCAGATATCATCTCCAATCTGTTTCCAGATCTCTCTCTCTCCTTTTTTGCTTATCAGACATATGCAAATTGGTTCAGTACACATCTTATGCAAGTTTATTTTGGTTTTACTGAAAACAGAGATTTCGATCAAATGAAACGCCTTGTCAAAAAGAGTTGTATTTTGGGATATGCAAAATCTATGGGCATTTCCTTTTGTTCGATTCTTCATTCATTAGCAGGAGAGAATCAGAATTACCGTTCATTGCTGCATTCTATCTCTCGAACTGATCTGATCGAATCTTGCCAACAGTTTCTTTCTCTCGTTCCTGAGCTTCGAATCAGTGATTTTATTCTGACGATTCTATTGGATGCAACTCAGCTCCATCCATCTTCTCATTATCAAGCAGTACTCAATTCAACTGTTTTTCAATCTTCGCTCTTCGTCGCCCATACTGGCTTGCTCATCATTCGTTATCCCTTCACACTCTCCACTCTCATGGAGATTCTTAACTCTTTCTATCAATTCTCCATCGTTCATCCCTCACACTCCTCGTTATTCCTTTCGCTTACTCAAACACTTGTATCACAATTCGCCTCCTCTTCATTCGTCCATCTCTCCACCACACAACAAACTCAGCTCACATCGGTTCTCTACTGTCTGGTGTCTCTCACAGATTTCAATTCTTCTCCAGAGATTCTAGATTCGATTACGCAGGGGATTGGAAAACGACTTTCTACGGAGAATCTACAGGTGCGTGCTGTGGTTATTGGCATTGCTCGGCTGGTGGCTTCTCAGCTCACTCCTGAGAAGCAATATGATTGGCCAGCTGTGGATCTCAGTGAGTTGGATGCTATTGTAAACAGCTTGAGAGATATCACTCCAGTAACACAACCAAATCCTGAAGACACGTCGAAAGAAGAAATCTCTCCAATTTCTGAAATACCAAAAACATCCAAGTATTTGGATCCTGATGAGATTGTGAATGTGTTCCTTGAAGAGGAATATCAGTTTATCAACACACAAGTCCCAGAAGAAGTGACAGAATCTTCTGATTTATCAGAGATGGAAGAGGAGTTTCTTCCTTATGATCTAACTGAGGAATTCGTTAACGCAACTGACTACTCTCATCTTGAGGATGCGATTCCAGATCTCTCGTGTGAGGATCATTACACTCGTCTCAAAGTGTGGAACTCCATTCGGAGTCTCGTACGAACAGATGAATGTGTTACAGATCCGTCAGCAACACGATCAGTTCTGAGTATCCTGCTGGAGATGAATGGACTCGTAGGATGTGAGGAGTTCTGGGAGCAGTGGTGTGAAGTGATTGCAATCTTCATCTATCGGCAGTGTCAACCTTCTATGAGCCAAATCTTCCAGTTCCTGAGAGAGAATGGAAGGAATAACCTCCTCACGGTGAAGTGCCTTGCTCTGTTGCAAGCAATCTCTCAAGCAGCCAAAATGCTCTTTATGGGATCCATGGAAATACAGGATAAAAATGACATACCAAAAGAAACTCCGATTTCCATCATCACACAGGAGGAGGATGGAATGATTCGAGTGGCTAATACTAGATACAGACCATCATATTATCGCAAACAAATCTTGCAGAAAGCAGAGAACCAAAAGAATCCTAATTCTGGAATACCAGAAAAGAAGACAAAAAATGACTATTCGAAGGTGAGTCAATCCATGACAGAACCCTTGTTAACATGGTGTTTGCGATTTCCACCTCGGGATGAATCATGCATTGCCTCTCTGTTGTATACTCTCTCATTTCTCTTCACTCTTCCTGTGCTTACTGCTGTGTTCGATGCTTCGTATCGAGATTTGGCAGCAGTCATCCTGCGTTATCGATTCCACAAATCAGCCCAAATTCGGCGTGGATCATTGGAGTTATTCGTCGCTACGACACAGTATGAGTATCGTGAGAATGTGTCCCAGTTGACAGCTGAATTATATGAGAAGAAACGGGTTGCAGAATGGATGAATCGTGTGGTTAGTGATGATCCTGATGAGATGTGCAGAAGTTTGGCTTTAAGAATCATTTCTCAGTTACGAAATACATTCCTTGATTGTTAACAAACCCATTCACGACTCATTAGCACCTTCTGTAAGTATATCTTCAATAGACACATTTAAGTTGTGACAGATTGCTTCAAATTCTTCATACATCACATTAAACTCTTCTATCTCACGATTTGCAATTTCTGTCAGACCATTCTTCTGTTGCAAATACTCCTTCAATCGACCTTCAATCATTTGCATTAGAACACTTTTCTGCTCTTCCAGTTCCTTCACACTTGTCTCAATCATCGAAATCTGGCGTTTTTTCTCTTCTTCTCGTATCTTTGCCTTTCTGATTGCTCTACACACTCAATCCAATCCATAAGTTCAACTTTTCACACACCTTGATGTCATAACCAATCTCTGAATAACAACGTTCATCTAGAATCTTCTTCACCTGATTCACCAATCGTTTCTTCTTCTTTTGCTGTGTCCATGAGACTGAAAGCGAGTCCAACATAGTCAACAGCGCACGTGCCTTACAAATCACCTGCTCAGCCATCTCCTCAGGTTCTGGAATCACAGGATTCTCATCTACAACAGGAAGCATGTTATCGAATAGGATTCGCAACCGCTTTCCATCTTCCTCATCTGAGCCCAACTCCTCATCCTCCTGGAAGTATTTCACTACGTCTACTGCTTGAACTTCTTGGGGTATCAGAACAGGAGTTTCGGGTTCCTTCATATTCACTCCAATTGCCTCTGCTGCTTTGCGTAAATCCTCAGGAGAGTCGGCTGGAAGGAGAGTTCCTGGAGTCAGACGACTTAATGGTTTCCCTTCTGTAGGGATTTCTGGAATTGGTGTTTCTGTGGGTTTTTCTGGATTTGTTGTTTCCGTGATGATTTCGGGATTGGACATGTCTGTGAGGATCTCAGGTTCTGGTGTCTCGTGTGAAGTCATTCCCATGAACAGATCGTCTACAGGGGTAGACACATTAGCAAATGGATCTTCTGCTGGCTGTTGGGACTCTGGGTTTGACAGAGTCGAAGAGGCACGGATTTCTGCTAAAGTTTGCGACGGGCGTTTCATCATTGACGTATTTGAGGTGTCAAAAATGGTGTCGATTTCCTGCTGGCGAGTATCGGGAGTGGGAGAAAGCGAAGCAAAGAGATCGTCAGACGGAGAAGGCTGAGAGTCCAATGGATCTGAGAATGCTGTGGATTTCTCTTGAATAGATTCAGGGAGAGGAGAGGACTCAGGCTTGTTCCCGCTGAAGGGATTAGGGAGAGAAGAGGATTCCTTGGGCTTGGTATCAGTGAAAGGGTTGGGGAGAGAAGACTCCTCAGGTTTGTTATCAGTAAATGGGCCAGGGAGGACTGAAGTCTCTTCGGGCTTGTTATCAGTAAAGGCGTTGGAGAGAGAAGACTCCTCAGGTTTGTTATCAGTAAATGGATCAGGAAGAACTGCATTCTCCTCTGGTTTGTTCTCAGTAAATGGATCAGGAAGAACGGAAGTTTCGGGCTTGTTCTCAGTGAAGGGATCAGGCAGAACTGAAGTCTCCTCCGGGTTAGTATCAGTGAAGGGGTTGGGGAGAGTAGACTCCTCGGACTTGGTATCAGTGAAAGGGTCAGGAAGAATGGAAGCCTCAGGTTTATTCCCAGTAAATGGGTCAGGAAGAACTGAAGTCTCTTCAGGTTTGCTCTCAGTGAAAGGGTCAGAGAGAATGGAAAGCTCTTCTGGCTTGTTAGTAAATGGATTAGAAAGTGCTTCTTCAGGCTTATCAGCAAATGGATCCTCTGGTGTATCCTCCGGTTTGTCAGCGAATGGATCAGCAGGAGTGTCATTTGTCTTGTCAGCAAAAGGATCAGTGGGAGTTTCACCAGGTTTGTTAGCGAATGGATCAGCAAGAGTCTCTTCTTTCTTGACAGCAAACGGATCAACCAGCGCAGAGTCCTGAAGTCCCTCAGACTTCTGCACAGGCCAGATCAGGGCTTGACTAGGTGCTGGTTTCTCCAATGGAGCAGGAAGAGTCACAGGCATCACAGGAACACGACCCAACTTATCCATCAGATGCTTATTCTGCTGGACAACTGGAGATTCAAGAGTCAATACATTCTCAGGAATTGGAATGGAAAAGTTCCCTGTCATACCATAACCATAATTTGGAGGAAGAGGCTTGGATTCGGCAATACCCAACATTTCTGTCAAATGTGCACTAGCTGGATCTGGTGGAGAACTACAGAGTCAATAAAATGATCTGAACAAACGTTGGAGGAGGTGGAACGGGAGCAGTATTCATGTACGGAGCAAAGGGATTTTGTGACGCTGGAACTGTATTTGCATCTACCAGTTGAACAAAATGAATAAAATGAACTTCCACGAGCTCCATTCCTTGGTTGAGGCTTTCCTCCTCTTCCCCGTTTTCCTTTCTTTCCAGTATTTCCACCTTAGCATGAATATGAAACATCTACCACATACGACGATTCATTGATCACTCACAAGTAGATGATTCAAAATATCTTTAAAAATGTTAGCAAATACAATTAAAGAAAGGCAAGGCCAAGATAAGACAAGATTGACAAATCAGTATATGAATCATTCAAAACGTACAGATAGAGAAGAAAACACTTGTCAATAGACGTAGAACAATTGAATCGTCTGTCTCAGTGACTTACTACTCAACCGATAAGGAGGGCGTTTCATTGGTATCGTTTTATCGGTAGATTAACTTTCTCGATGAAAATGGGATTTCTCCCTATTCCACTGTGGACCGATTATATAGCATAAACGTATTCAATACTAGAGATTCACAAGACTTCCAACAAACACAAGAATGGATACAAATAACAATTATAATCAATTCTCAAAGTTGTCTGGAATGTAAATTCCTTGTTCGTTCAGAGTTGACCGAATGTAGTCAGGAAGCTTGCCTGTCACATTTATAGCGTAAATCCCTGGAATATAGTCTTCTAATCGTTATTTATACTCAACTATTCCAGTTACTCTTCTGAAGCCAAGAAGCAACCCAACTCCGCTCTCTGTCCAATATAGAAACCATTCTAGAGTTATAAAACTAATAGAAGCAATAATACCCATCAAAATACGGAGATGTCATCTCTCGGACTCGTTCGTCATCTCCAGCCATATGAAGGATATCATCACAGTTCTCACATCCATTATGAAGAAACTATTTGCTGATTCACAATGTCCATGCCAACTTCATCATAGTTCTTTATTAATTTGCACAACTTGCATGCCCGTAAAGCATTCAAATTGTGAGGGATGGGAGAAATTTCAGACGACATCACAAGAACAATCTGAATAATAACAAACACATGAATTGCAAGCAAACTACTCTTTCCCAATCATCTTTAACTGGAAGTACCGATCAGGCATCTATACGTCACTCTCATAGAATGCACTTACAGTAATAAAATAACTATCCATACTCACTCTGAATCGCTTTTTATATAAATTAGGAGGAATGACTGTTGGTTCTTTCTCGCCAATTATCATGCCCACAGATTTCACTCCATTCTCTATTTCTTATCAAGATAATTTAACCTTACCAATCTTCTTAATAATATCATAGCATCGGAAGTAATCAATGATTCCCACTACCAATTCCTTTGTTTCCTCATTCACACCCACTAGTAAGGAATAATCAACAACATTAACAATAGAAAGAAATAGCGTGTCATTGATAATCCCAATATTCAGGAGAGTTTTTGACGATTCCTAAAAATTAACCAATTCTGTCAATTCAACATGAAGAGGAAGAGGAACTCCTTTTCGCTTCTCCATGAAATTCATATCCAGTAATGTGTTCTCTTCCGCTAAACCTCACAAGAACAATCCAATCTCACTTCCTTCAGTTGCATAGCGATTCCGATTACTTCCCTTCAGATCGAATTTATACGATATGGATTGGCCATAGAACAGATTCTCCATCACCACGTAATGTGATACAGTCTTCTTGTTTGATGCATCGGTCACAGTGGTCTGGTAGATTCCAAGTACTTTACATAGTAGAGAAGGCAGACCCTTAAATAGACACTTCCCAATATATCTGCATTCAAAATAAATTGATATTGCTTACTCGAAGTATGTATGGGCATTCGTGACAAACATCTCGAATTCACGAGCTGAAATCACTTTAACCAGATATTTGTTATCGCCTGTAATGAAGAATTCCGCTCCTTAACATCACTGATCCAATTCCACTTTGTACCACTTTTCCCTCCATGCATATCTTGCGATGAACAGATTGAAAGAGAGAGCAGATAACTACAGGCATTACGTTCTTCACGAATCGCTGCAAACTAGTTTATGAGATGCATTACCAATACTCACTTGAGTAGCAAAGAATATCAAACAGACCACTTTCTGCGGTATTCCGTTCTCTTCCAGATCCAATACGATTTTAATCTCATTGTCATTCCGATCCAGTAAGAAACGCTCATTGTCACAACATCCCGCTGTTCCACCCTCCAGGACCAATTTCCGCATTGCGGCACATTCGCCCAAATACTTCTTCGTTGACATTGCATATGCAAAAATCGTTGTGGGTTGATGGAGAGACACAGGAATGAAACGATTATCAGGATCTGGAGGCAACTGAGGATTGCCAAAGAACAGTTCCGAAGGTAATGAAATCTAGATTTCAGTCATTCCGCAAATACCAACAATTTCGTTCATACTGAGTGAGGTTGGAGTACTCTTCACGGTTACTGGAGTTGTAGGTGTTGTGGAACCAGATTCAACCTCTACTGGACTGTCTTCCATTCTTGGTGTAATAATCGCGGGAGACTTCTCTTTCATTTCAAACTCTAAAGATACAGGCTCAGAGTCAATTCGCTTGACAGAACTCATATTTAGAATATCAAAGAATGAATGGACCCATCGCTATGTATGATTACAATGTACTCTCCTTACATTGCTCCAAAGGTATAATAGCTGTCGCAAACGATAAATCAGATATAGAGAAGAATATTCATTCATTCGGATCGATTTAACACTATTCCAAAATATCCTCCTATTTTTGCATACTCATTATTCAACGCTCTGGCTCCTTCACTGATATGATTCAACAGACTCTTCAAAGCTCCAAGCTTCTTCAAATCTTCTTCTTCTTGCTAAATATCATTATATCCCCGCGATTCTACAATTCTTGAAGAAATTACATCAATAAACTTCGAAAATACTCGATTCTGGACGTCTAGGAAGGCTTGAAGTTGCTGATTGAGTAGTGTGGGGAGTCGTTCATCTTCCATCCAAAGTGCAGGATAACTGGAATGAAACTCCCTTCAAAGACATACCTTGTAATGCTGTAGGAAGCCATAGGAGCAAATGTGAATGTAGTGAGCATACTTCCTTGTAAGAAGAATAACGTCTATGTAAGCATTCGTATAAGTAGCTAACTCGATCACCAAACAGACGATGACCACATGGGCCTAGAGATGTGGTATCATAGAACAGCAGTTGCAATACGACACCCATGGAAAGACGAAGTGTAGCACCAGACACCACTTCAGGAGAGGATTCATGACCACATTTACACCGACTATGATTCACAAGATCATTCATTACTCACCTCCACACTCGAATCACATCCGAATTCTGTTTCGCTGTTCCTACACTGGCTGATGTTACAGCAATAGAGATTCCATTGTGAAGGATTTGAAGAGTATGCGATAACAGAGGCTTCTGACATCGAGTACACAGAGTACGAGTGTTACAATTGTTCTCACGAAGGAACTGACCAAATGAACGATCATTCGAGCTATAGAAGTCAATCTGTTTGATCTCAGGCAGACCACACTGATTGTCAGTCATTCAATCACATCTCACCTGGGATCCACCAATCAACCGAACACAAGCATACACGATGTTGAATACCTGAGTTGGATTGAGTTGGGTTATTCCGAAAAAATCGTTATGAGTATTCGTAGGGGTGAAATGAGGGCTAAGCATGTGAATGCACGCATTGTTATTACCTCCCAAAAACAACACATGGTGAAGATGCTAATAGACGAGGTGTCTTCACGTACAGTGTTGGTTCCTTCATAATAGTCACAGATGTTGATGTAACTCCCAGATTTATATAAAAACTGATCTCTCGATCGAGACTCAATCGTACTTTGATCAGGTACATTAGAATCTCTTGTGCTCTCTTCAACAGAGCTTCATTACCTCCACGCAACAGTACTGTGCATCCTCGGCTTACATCGCAACACTCAAAACAACAGTACGTGATTGTGGTAGTTCGATGAACCCTAGCATGAGTCTCATTGTTATCAGTCCCTCTTTTCCTTACATCAACATAACATGATTGACGTCGTGGTCGTGACACTGTACGATAATCACGCACAACAAAGAGACCACAGCTTCCAATGATTTCTTGAGGATTCTGCACTACACGGTCTAGATTACTCAACATAGCTACAAGCGATGTCATCCAGATGTCGAATGATCTTTGCTCCTGTCATCCGAGCTGCTTGCATTAGTAAAGACCCCTCACAATTCACAATCACACTGACATTCTGCTAATTCTTACTTTCTCCATTCTTTCTCACCTCCAAAAACAGATCCAATGCATATTTGCTCACATTATTACCAACAAGAATCACATCAGGAGATAATGTGAGAATCTTCTTCACAATAATCTGAATGTGTCTATCGATCATCCTAATCATTCTCATGTACTCAACTTCTTGTGATAATAGTGTTGATAATGATGCATATTGATATTTTGATTTGTAATATTCAATAGGACACGCTATCAGCAATACACGAGGTGATTCAATACGATGTCGCATACACTCACATTTATCTTAGGTTTCATTTCCTACCTTGTGAGCGAGATTCTTTTGAATCATTAACCCATCAACAAACTCGCTCTGATCAGGAGTTCCACCTTCCACTTTGATAACACTCACTTCTGTCTCAAGCGAACCAAAGCCTAGCATCTTCCGATCATTCATCTCAGGCAATTCTGAGGACATTCCTTCAGGTGATAGAGAGGACGAAACAACATTAGGAGAATTTATCTCCGAAACTAGTCATCATGATATGACAAAAATGCAGACTATTTTGTTGAATAGGCATTTCAAAACCAAATCGATTTGTATTCATTCCAAAAATACCCTCACTAGATTCATTTGCCTCTTCTGTCAGATTATCACATACAGCTCGAGATAATCGCAGTACGATCTGAACCCATTTCTCTGTGTTGACAGTAAATAACCCAGATTCTGATATCAACTGTTTGGCTAATGCCTTCAGATACTGAGCTACGATGAAAGAGATGGATCACCATTACCTCCTCGACATACCATTCCTTGACGCATAAATAACTTTTGCTCATCCAGTACAGGTGAAGAATGCATATCACTATGAATCTCAGTAAAGATCTTGATAATCCCGTCCTTGTAGAAGCAACCTCTATATATCATTAATAGAACGTACCACAACGTTGTTGGTTGAGGATTGAAATCAGTACTATCGTCTACACTATATGCGAACTCCAATACTTACCTAGAATGTCACAGGGCAAGATATGAGTCCTTTCTTCGTCATTATCAGGAAGATCTAGCGATAGATCATCTCCGTATGCTGCTGAACCAGACTTATGAAGTGCATTTCGGTGATGGTACTGATATGTATCCATATCCACATTATGGATTCGAGATCTAGAAGTAACACTTTCTAGAAACATCTGACATTGAAGAAGAATCGCTAAGCTGATTCTATGATTTAGTTCACTCCTTTTTCCTTACTTTCATGAGATTATTACAATAATTGCATATTCGGATGCTTCCTGCAAAACCAAATGCATAACCCTACAGATCAATTCTCATTCTCGTTCAAACATCATGTAATTGACAACAGTCACTACAGAATACTTGACCACAAATACGACAATGATGTTTTCTTCTTAACACTGTGAACTTTTGTTGGCAGCTGTAACAAGACAAACAAACTTCATCAGGCATCCACAGAGATGCATTACTATCAATCTGAAATAATAACGTGAGAATACTACTTACTGCACTCTTTGTCTGATAACGAGAACCATCTAAAGGTAATCACAAAAAAGAATGAAACCAACTATTTGCACTATCATTCTCAAAGAAAGCGAGTCCCGACAATTCTGGCTTTCCATTTGGCTCTGGAAAGGATGTATACTCCTTGCATTTGGATATTGGAAGCGAACTCTTGTTTAAATAACTCCACATCCTGAGATATGGATTGTGTGGATTATTTGCATATGCGTAACATACAAAAGTTATCTATCCATAGATTCAACAAACAACTTGAATAACAGAGTACAAATGGATTCCGAAATTATGTTGGAAGACTCATCTTCTTTCCAAACCACTTACTATCCATCAACCTATCCCCGAACCCTCACCTTAACGCATAATAGTAGAAGAAATCACAATATAAAGCTGTCTGAACAGTACCAGCAATCCATCCAATCCAATTGCGGTAATTCTTCTCTGTTAGATAACGTGTGATCCAATTGCAAATATAGAAGGCACGATACAATCCAAGAAGAACAACATAGTTGGATGTCAGGTTTTCAATCTCCTTATATCGCTGAAGCATGATGATCTGAGGCATGATGCATACAGCTTCAAGATAAATTGAAAAACTCCATGTGATCTATGGTTATTAAATGAAACGATTAGCTACATCCAAAACCAGATTGTCAGTATGACGGTGGAAAAGGATAGCCAAAATGGCTGCAGGAGCTAAAGCCCATTTTACAACATCATAAGAATCCCCGTTTTTATCATATGTTGTTCGATACGGGCTCACTCGCATCATCATATTCGAAATGTATAATGTCAATGAAATATACAACACCTTCATTATAGAATTATAGAGAACAAGACCATTGGCCAATTTACTTGGATGGAGAATAACCTTGTACAAGTCCAAGTATCTCGTAATATAGACAATAAAATAGAGTCCTTGAGTCTTGAAAGAAATCCCTAACACTCACTTTGTACATAAAAGTCTACCATAGCACGATTTGGTTTTCTTGATTTTACTTAGTAGAACTATAAAGCTTAGAAGATGGCACAGATCTCCTAGAATTCGGAAGATGTTAAAGATCATTATATTCTTCTGGAAATAGTCATCTATTGTCATTCTCGACATACGCCAGCTTCTCGAAATAACCGTTTTTGCGATTTCCAACAAACAGAATAAGTCATCGATTTTGACCGTTTATCATTCAGATTTATTGTTTTTGATCGTTTGAGGGATGATCCTGATCGTTTTAGCGATTTTGACTGATCTACAAGTCAAGTCTTCGCGTTTCTTATACCCAAATTATTATTTCCAAATGACGGTGATTCTTTTCTTTCAGTACTTGTAAACAGGAATGATGTCCTTGTCACCTACTCATTATTCTTTCTTTCCTCTCCCAACAGTAGTATTGCTTGAACGTGAGTTATTTCGACTCAATGAACTAATCATACTGTTTGATAATACACTTGGTGTCTGAGAAACACTCTATTCCTTACATTACTCTTTCATTCCCACATTCTGCAGTGTTAATCGTCTGGATTGCATCGAATTGCTTGTTTTCAAGCTATTTACACGAACTAAACTGCCTGAAGGTGAATCTATGGTTGAGGAGAGGCTAGAGGAACGTTGTAAGAATGAAGCTACTTCGGGATTGTCAAAAGACACAATTTCTTTCCATAAATCCAGTAATCAGTACTTACGCGAGAAATCAGTTTTCTGTGAACGAGATCTCTCTAATTCTCGTCGTTGCTGCAATCGCTGTTTGAAAGCCTCGATTTCTTTCACTTCTTCTGGATCAAAGGCATCATGATCACTCTCATCCTTCTCTTCCTCTTCTTCTTCTTTCTCGTCCTCATTCTCTTCTCCTCGTAACTTTTGAAGTAATCGTTCTCTACGGATCTCTCGTAAATACTGTTCTTCTTCATTCATCTCCTCACTCTCTTCACTCTCTTCCTCCAAATTGTTCACTACAGTACGCTTCTTCTCGTTCTCTTCATCGGAGAATGCATCATATGCCACCTTATTCCTTCGCATTTGTCCTTCCCTATCAAAGTCGTCTTAATTCTTACTTCGCATATACGCTGGTCCTTCTCGAATCCCCTTCTTCACATATGCCAACTGTTCTTCATCTTCCTGTTCCTTCATACGGTGATGAAGACTGAGCAGATCTCTTCGTTCTTTCTCTGTTACTGCTCGTTCCACAATATCAATCCCATTTGGTATCACAATCTTCCCATCTTCCTTCTCCTCTAACTCACCTTCCAGAGGAATGTCATCTCCAGATTCTTCGGCCTCACTATCTAGCAAGTCGTTGTGCACATGTGTAGGCTCTTTCATCATTTCTTTGTAACGTGCGTAATCTTCAGCTGTTGGTTGTTCAGTATAATCATTTTCATCTTCTGGAGCAGATTCATCTGAAGGAGGTTCATCTTCAGGAATCGAGGCTTCGTCTTCCTGTTCATTCTCCTCCTCCTTCTCAAACAGAGTCTCTTCCTTGGCTTGGGATTCAGACTGACTCCTTATCTTCTTCTCTCTTGCTTGTTTGAAGAGGTCTACAAGACTTACTGCTGGCTTTGCTTTCCGCAACTTTCCATCGGACCCTAACACCAGCAAATCACTTGTATTTGGCTTTGAATCAACTGAAGGTGTCATCTCAGCCTTCTGTGGAGGTTCCTGTTTGTCTTTCTCCTGATATTTCTCTTCAGATTCCTGTTGAACCATTTGCTGAGATCTCTCTTCAGACTCCTGAGACTTCTTCTCCAAATTGTCTTCTGATAGGCTTCCTTCCATTTCTTCTTCTTCATCCTCTGATAGACGAGTCAATGAAGTCATCTTTCTCTCTTTCACATTCTCAATCTCTTCCTCATCATTCCAGATTTGCTCCTCTTCTTCCATCTTCTTCTCCTCTTCTTCAGATTGTCGTATCATTTGGTCTAATTGAAGGTCAACATCTTCATTCTGTTTCTCTTCAATTCATTCCACAATTCATATCCAACCTTCATCAATCGCTTGCTTTCCCACTTCATATTCCAACATCTTACGAATGTCTCTCCTCTCATGTCGAATGCTACTTGCGGATCGCTCTAACTGACTTCGCATAGATCGAGTCATCTCAATATTCTTTGCTAACAGAGATTCCACCTCAGTTGGGTCCACAGTCGTTGTATCCAGACGAACATCCTTCACACTTGATTTAAACGTTTTCAGACTCGACTCTTCTGGCTTTCCTCCTTCCACAATCACTAAATCCTACAAATCAGATCTCTCACCATCAACAACATCATCAGAATCATTGGTTGCTGTCAGTTTGGGCTTGCCTGTAAATTGTTCTGGAACATCTCCCAAGAATCCCTCCACAGTATCTGGTTCTATTGCCTTCGACTCGTCCATGGTAGGTTTCTTTTCCTCAGAAACTACCTTCTCTTCTTCTATAGCCAGGTCAACAATCCTCTTGGGTTTCATTCGTTGGGTCTGTGCAAACACATCATCGACTGTACTTAACTTGACCATCGATTCTCTCTTTGTTTTCATTGCCTGTAGTTTCTTAATCAGTCTACATAACAACAATCACCATCAAACCACTTTGATTTCAGTCTCCTTGTTTTATCATCCGATGGCTTGATAGATACATTAGTTGGGGAACTTTGAATCGTTTTCTGCATGTTAAATTCCGCTTTCGTTCACTCACTCCAACATCACGCATCAATTGTTGTGTTCTTGCTGTCAACTCAGATATTGAGATATTTTCTCCCTGAATCTGATCTCTAATCGTTATTTCAAATCTATGATTCCCACGTTGACGAAATCGTATCCGGCATGGGATGGAAGTCCTCTGTATTAGCTGTAACAGGATCTTCCCGGATACGATTTCGTCAACGTGGGA
>JABLTK010070555.1_pt1 | contig 15832 bp, 23 predicted proteins | sample 7160131 | NCBI WGS metagenome assembly JABLTK01 (sample SAMN14651221, study PRJNA627086) | human gut metagenome | isolation source: feces | host: Homo sapiens
ACCAGCTTCTCCCAAGTCTTGGAGAGGTTGATGATATGAACTCCCTCCTTAGTGCGACGGAACACGTAGTCCTTCATCATGTAGTTGAGGTTCTTAGTTCCGTAGTGAATACGGGCAACGAGCATCTTGCGAACATCGTCTTCACTATTCCTCAAATTCACATCATAACACATACGTGGGCTTGTTAAAGGCCATTGTAATAGTTATTCGTCACAACAAAGGAATTACTGCCTAAAGGACAGAACTATCCATACGATTGCATTAATCTTCGTGGTGGCGATTCATGACAATCGTCGAAATAGAATACAATTCAACTTACTTCTTCTGTATTAATGATAAACAAACAGAATCTCACAAAAAGAACAAAACAACTATGAGATATCTTTCTCAGGGACTCCAGGTTCCTCTTCACAGCAAAGCATCAATTCTCGAATACGTGGATTTCTAGCCCAATCTAGTTTACTGCCAAGAACAAGGGAAGAGTAAATATTCCGTAACAGAGCATTTTCGATCCTCTGTCGCTCATATTTCCTTTTGATTCTATGTCATTACTGCTAATATACGATCCTACTTCTCCAGCTCGACCCTCTTCTCTTCGAGCATTTCTACGTTTCCATCTTGTTTTTTCTGTTGAATTGTTTGATCTTCGGTCTATGCTTAACAGATTCACATGGTTTTACGTGAAGACGATGAACCATGCTATCTGCAGATGATTTTAGACCCAGGTTGTGATCAAGTAAAACGAAACACTTCTCCTCAATTTGTTCATATTCATATCGAACTGACTGAAGTTGAGTGAACAACTGATCTTTTGTTTTGAGGGCTTTCTATCATCATAGAAAACTAAGAACTATACTTGGATTTTCTCTTCCTGCTCTGTGAACCTCGAATTGGAACCAATCAATGATAGGAGTGCTTCTTCATAACTATACAACTCCTTCCGTTTCTTAAGATAGTTATCGATTAGAACCTCTCGTAGTTCATTTTTTAATTCTTCTAGTGGCTGGAGAGTCAGCTTGGAAGAACCTAGACATCGTTCATCAAGAATCCAACTACATATATCTTTTTTGTGTTGCTGAACCTCTATAGAATGTAACCGTTGTATGTACAGAATCTGTTGATTCAAATCACGAGTCCACGAATCCTAATGATCATACGACACCAAATTCATAACAGGAATATGATTCCTATTCGAATTTTCAATAGTTGGGAAAGAGAGACAGATCTACATATAACACATGGGATTCACGTACAGCCCTGATCTCCTTTGCCACCTCCGATATACTGGCGTATTCATCCATTCCTATATGGATTTGTCTGACAAGGAAGAATCGCGGGAATGATTTCCATCTGTAATTATCAAGAATACAAGAGTAGAACAATTGGTCTTGAAGTTCCACATCAACTACGGATATCGGTGAATACTAGTACACAACACAATAAATCATGTCTACACCTCAGATTGATTCCCATCAACATTTCTGGATCTACGATCCAATTGTATCTTATTTGTTATAGTATTATGTACTAGGCTTTCGCTTGGCTGAATGAGGATATGAAGTCATTGAGAAGAAACTTCTTACCACCTGACCTCGAGCCATACCTGCATAAATATGGAATGGATGGTACTGTAGCTGTTCAAGCACGACAATGCGATGAAGAGACCCAGTTTCTTTTAGATCTTGCTGAAACATATCCCAACATTGTTAAGGGAGTTGTGGGATGGGTTGATTTACGTGCGGATGATATCGACGAAAAGGTAACGAAAAACGGATAGTTTTATCGTAGCTTGCATCTATTTCTAAGAATAAGAAGCTTGTTGGACTCCGTCATATTGTATTCTCTTGGAATGGATAAGGACCTAGGTCCAAGACGAACCTGATGACGAGTTTCTTTTGCGTGATAACTTCCTTCAGGGAATTCGTCTTCTGAAGAAGTACAATCTGACCTATGACATTCTAATCTATCCGAAGCATCTTGCAACAGCAAGGAAATTTGTAGAGATGTTCCCTGATCAGCCATTTGTTATTGATCACATTGCGAAACCCTTTATTAAGGATCATCTTGTAGGAGATTGGGAGAAGGGTATTCGGGTATTTGGATATAGTTATCTTCAACAGTAGGATTTGGCTGGATTTCCGAATGTCTATATCAAAGTCTCTGGCATGGTAACAGAGGCAGATTGGAAGAATTGGAAGGAAGAGGATTTTACTCAGTATCTGGATATCATTTTTGATGCATTTGGAGTGGATCGTGTGATGGTGGGTTCAGATTGGCCCAGTAAGGGATGATAATGAATATGAGAAGTAGTGTTGACGTTATGTGGAGAATACTGTCAAGTTGTCGATATTGTGAAACACTACATTGAGCGGTTCTCAGTCGAAGACCAAGCAAAAGTGATGGGAGGTAATGCCACTCGGTTCTATCGTCTTGTTGTCTAATTCCTTTTCTAACAAACACACGATTACAGATAGCTACCTTCTCTTACATCAATCATCCTCTCTTCCTTGCCCCACATGCGACTTCCTCCGAGTTCGGATCGATTCTCTACACAGTCAATAGAGATCACTTTGCACACATTCGAGGTCTTTTAGAAAGAGAGTCTTCATCACTACTTTCCGTAATCGGCTTTGGCAATTTCTCTTTTAGAGCATTGGAAATGCTATGCTCTAGTTTGGGGGAGTCAATCACTTTCTCTTCTGTAGGAATACAATGCTTCAACTACAAGTCAACAGACAGGTCATGAGGTACATCTAGTCCCATATTCACTAATAGTTGTTCAATTCGCTTTTCACGAGCCATTCGACGTTCTTGCAGGATTGTAGGAGTAATATGCTCATTATCCTCTAAATTGTACTGATAAGAGGGATGATGCAAGAGAATTTCATCATCTGGCTTCAACCCCGAATTGCTATTCAGCACTGAAACATGGTCATCATGGATATAATCAGCAATATTGTAGCTTGCATAATTAGGACCCAAAACTTCTTCGGGAATTGGCAAACCAATTCCGTAAGCTGCTGCTAGAATAAGAGGTCGTGCATCGTAATTCATGCTCTTCCACATTGATAATTGAACGCGAAGTAGCAACTTCGTGTACATTCCCCGTTTGTACAAATAATAGAAGTCAACCACATCCTGGACTGAACGATTTGTCAACGTACTTGCAATATAACGGAAATCCTACAAATCAAAAACCGCGGGAAATGACACTTTTGGGCGGTTAAAGAATCCATTTAAGAAGATAAACTTTTCCATATCTGTCCACGGTCGACATATTTTACCAACTTCATTTACTTGATAAGGACAGTTACAATGAGAAGGACAAGGAAGATCTAGTTGAGAAGTTCCATCAAATGAATACTCCTTGGAATATCCTGACAAATCATTGGTTTTCCATCCATTGTCAATTTGGCATTATGGTTAATATATTTATATCGCGAAGGTTCTTGATAACGATTAGACACATCTGCTTGGCGAGTCAAGAAGTATTCTGGATCCTACGCATCACAACCTCTATTCAAACCAACTCTCGAAGTGATCGACTCACATTCCACCATATTAGAAGTTTGGCTTCGAGTAATGCGAGCCATAGAACGTGTTGCTACAAATGAAGAAACGGGAAAACATCCAACGGAATGTACGCTTTTCTCGCTTTGAATCTCCGTCATCTTTCCAGCGACCTGGCATGTTACCTTCTTCTTCATCCCGATGAGTTGCATCCCAACGATCCTGAAGCTTTTTATATTTGCGATATAGTTTCATGTAGTACTGATAACGCAACTGTTTTTGCTCTGCTACAACTGGAACGAAGAATGGACGGTTCCTCGTAAAAGAGACTTGATTTCGGTGGATAATTCGTTCTAAATTGATTTCTTGCGTGCTATAAGTGAATAGAATAGAAAAGGGGAACAGAGATTCTGATTGCGGATAAAGGATTCGATGTTCGGACTCAACATGACGACGTCGGTTCTCTTCCCATATACGAATTCGTTCACTCTCGAAATCTTTGGATTCTGGAATCATGGAGTAGGTTTCAGGAGCAGATTGTACAAAAGCATCCTTACGAGATAATTCGCAACGCGAAAGCTCATTCTCCATCTTCAGTTAACAGCATCTATTATTCCTACTTTTTCTATCATATTGTCGATTTCGTTGATGTGGTTTTGTAGGACAGATTTTGAGGGAACATGGATCTAATCATCAACATAAAGTTTACAAAATCAACAGGTTCAATCAAACGACCAATTAGCCTACTTATTACATCAATGATTCGATTCATCCTACCGTGGGTCAATGCCGGCTTTCATCGACAAACGCTTCATCATACCCTAGAAATGATTGAATCTATCGTTGCAAAATTACCCTTCCCCAAATATTTCTCTTTCCATCTCCGGGGTGGCCGGGATCACTGTTTCTACAAAGATCAATTCTTTTGTCAAAATAATTTACTGCTCGTTCATCCAATTTCTCTTGGAAGAGAAGGGCGATGAAATCAGGATTCAATGTGTAATTACTAATGAGATCGATTGTTTGACAAAAAATTGGCCTATTTCTGTAGTATGGCTGAAGAATAAGAAGTTATTAGAAATGAAACGAGAGCTAATCAAAATTCAAATGTCCAGGGAAATGAAGGATCACAATCCTCTCATCATGGAGGATCGAATTGTTGTGGAGAGAGATATTAAACCTAAAACAAGCATAGAAGAGGAATCTGTGAAAAGAAATGAGTTACTTATGGAGAATCAGTCTTCTCGTGTAGCAACTGATATATCAAACCCAAAAGATGGCAAAGAAGATAATCAAACGGAAACAAAAGAAGTGGCAAAGACAGAAGATGAGAAGAAGAACAAAGCCTTATCTATTGTTTCAACATCAATAAAAAGTCACAGCAGATCAAGGTCGCATCGAGAAGGTGGGTATCATCATAGCCATGGTCATCACTCTCGTCAACGTCACCACCGTTCTCGTTCGTCTTCTCGTTATGACTCTCACTCTCGCTCTCGTCATCGCTCCAGATCGAAATCTCATTCGGCCTCTCATTCACGAGAGGCACCCAAAAACACACTGGGTGATATCATCAAGAATGTTGAAAAGACTGTTCAATGTATTTCTATCTCGTGTGTTTCATGTGTAGCATCCAAGAGCAGTATTATTCCAGATTTTGACTTGATTGAACCGAAATGTGCCTATGGAAAGGACTTATACGTTGGAAATATTATAGAAGGAAGTCATCCAGAAGATGTGATTGAGTTTTTAAACAAGGCTATGCTGGCTGCGAATCTCAATCGGTGGCCAGGAAAACCAGTAATAGCTTGTCGAGTACTGCCAAAGTTTTGTTTTGTTAGTCTACGGCATGAGGACGAAGCGACTAATGCTCTGAATCTCGATGGCATTTACTTTCACGGTCAACGACTCAAAATAAGTGAATCAAATCGATTTTGTTAACTCTAGATCGTCCTGTTGATTATGGGGGTCCTGTAACGGAACACAGAACATGGCAGGAGATCTGTCCAGAAGTTACCTGGCCAGAGATGTATGAGATTGTTGGATTGGACTACAAATTGATTTTGCAGGAACTTGACAACGTTCCTCAGGAAGTAATTGATATTTGTGCAGGAGTGGATGAGAAGTCACTCACTTCGTATCTGGAACTGCGAAATATAGTAACTCCATTGGATTTAGAGGCTGAAGATGGTCTTGATGACCTTAAGGAGGAAGTAAAGGAAGAATTGGTCAAGTATGGAGAAGTGAAGGATATCATCATTCCTCCCTTGGGATCCGACTATCAGGGGTTTGTGTACGTTCAATATGCTACTCCACGAGAAGTAAGGAAGATTCCTGGATGATAAAATAGGCAAAACTTGCATATGACTCTCTATGGTCACGGATGTTTGATAATCGGTTGCTTGGTATAAACTACTACTCTGAGGCTCAGTTTGAGATGTAGAAAAGGATGATGCGTAGATGGAAGCAACTAAAGGACGACTTACATCGTTCCACAATAACATAGATTGTTTCTTTAAAACACGAAAAGAGATGCTCCGTGAGGGGATCGAACCCTCGACCATCGCGACATAAGCACGATGCTCTACCGACTGAGCTAACAGAGCTTATACATTTGTTGTGGTAAGTTTTATATATTGTATTCAATACACCAACAAACCTTCCTTAGGTCTCTCTCATTGCATATGAACATAATCTCACTCAAGAAACAAACCAAACGACAAACCCACTAACTCAACTCTTTCATGACTTCCTTCTGCTTCTCAAGAATCCTTTCCCGCAGTTTTAAAGCAACATCGCTATTTAAATCTTTGTCCTTAGTGTACAGCACATAATTGTCTAGACCACCCGCTTTGTCAATACAACGAAGAGTATTTGATGTAACCCTCAGGAAGATCTCAACAATCATTTTTGATTCATACAAAGTACCTTCTCATCAAGAGTCTCACTATAAAGATGCATATGCAGTACATTCGGATTCCACGTTCTTCTCGTCCTGATTAGTTAAATCAAACCAAAATCAAGTACTTCCTCTCGGAGTGACTCACATTATTGCCGAAGAGCTTCCCCGTTGTTCCAAAGAGACCACGTCGAGCTCGCTTCAACGTTGCTCTTGCTACAGATTCAATTACTCCGTTCATTAATGATTCTCCAACAATGACAGAAAAAGAACCGATTTCCTTCCTCGTCAGAAACTACATTTCACTACTCATGTCGACTCGTAATGCAATGAGAACGATGAGGTCTTTCTCCCAATCGGTGAGATTGTCGAAACGATGCATGTTTGCCTTTTTCGTCAGGGAGTGATTTTTTTAGAAATACGCTTCGTGCATTTGATGTTACACCTCAAATGAAGCGGAAGCCATCCTTCCGAATGAATCAGGTGGAGTATCTCAACAAGAAGATGTGTAATGCTTTTGCTTTTTCTAAAATGAACAAGGCAGAGGTGGTCCTAGCTGAACTGTGTTACTGGATAGATCCAACGAATGCAAGCTGCTGTCATGACAGTAATGGCATCTTCTTCCTCTGCAGTCATTTTGAACCTTGCTGAGATTTTGTCTACTACTCTTTCCAGCAGTGAGGAGGAGGAGAGTACAAGCTCGTCTGGATAGTGCAGAATGGTGATAGATAGAGGTGTCCGGCGACGGCGAGGCCGTACGTGACATCTTCAAGCCCTTTTGCTGATTGTGTTAATTCTGTTTAGGATTCCCTTTTAATCTATTTTGTTTGTTGAAATTCATTTGCTCTCTCTTTTTAGTTCGTCACTTCATGGAACAGCCATCATCAAATATCACAAAACTTGTGCGAGTCTTAAAAGGACATCGAGGAAGAGTCACTTCTGTTCGATTCACAAGTAAGGATAGGTTTGAACAGTGATAGGTTAGATGACGGTAGTTATTGTATGTCATGTGGTCAGGATCGTTCTCTATGTCTTTGGAATCCATTACGAGATGATATGAAGGATGGATTTCTAATCAAGCGTTATAAGGGTCCTCATAACAATGCTGTTAATGACCTATCAATGTATCTTTATGAAATGAGTTATTATTAACAAGATCAACTGATAACCAAACATTCGTTTCTTGTGGAGAAGAACGGGATGTCTTCTTGTGGGATATCACAAGTTCGAGAGTTCTGAGAAGGTTTTATGGTCATTCTCAAGTATGGGTTGGATGAATGCTTCGAACATAGCGTGTTAACACTCTATCATATAATAAAGACAGTTCTGTTTTTGCTTCTGGTAGTTATGATACAACGGTGAAACTTTGGGACACAAGGAACGGAGTGATTCTGATTGTTAATATCTAGGTCCCACAATTCGCAATGCGTGCAAACACTTAGCGATGCCACTGATAGTATCACATCGTTATGCGTAGATGATGTTTCTATTGTTACAGGGTAACTTTCTGCATCATTGATTACATAGATCTGTCGATGGATCCATTCGAACATATGATATTCGAGCTGGAAAGCTCTACGAGGAGAAGATTGGTAGTATGGTTCAGATATATTTTGCTTATTTGTAGTTCCAGTTTGTTCTGTTTCTCTCTCCAAAGACAATCAATGTATTGTAGCAAGTACGACATCAAGTGCAGTCATTTGTTTTGAAAGAGCTTCAGGGCTATTACTAAATGAGTAAAATTGGTTATACAAATAAATGTGTAGATATCGAGGTCACGTCTGTGAAGAACTGAAGATTGAAAGCATTTTGAATAATACAGATGAATATGTTATTACTGGGAGTGAAAATGGAACTGTTTACATATATGACTTGATTAGTGTTCGCGATGCCATCATTGATTGACACGTAGACAAAAGTTCATCATACACTGGAGTATCACGAAAAACCTATTAGCAGCATTCGGCAACATCCAGATCGGAATACCCTTCTTGTAGCATCCTTCGATGGAACTGTTTCTGTTTGGGAATACTCTGTTTGTTTGGAAAACTTGCAAGCTGCTTGAAATAACGCCTCTACATAGGAGATTCAAAGTGATAACTGGTATGATAGCACAGATATTGGTTTGTCCAATCAGATTGAATTCCTTTGGTTCCTTTTGACATAGCAAATCTATTGAATCCTCACTTTTATTCTATTTTACTAGTGATATAATGTCTGATTATTCTTCTCTTTTTGGTGAGACTTTGGTGTCTAAGGATGGTGAAGTTTCTGTTTCTTCTCTTGACGGAAAGTATGTGGGTGTGTATTTCTCTGCTCATTGGTGTGCTCCTTGCCGTCAGTTTACTCCCAAGTTAAGAAAAGTCTATCTTGATCTCAAGAAGCAGAATGTCCCCTTTGAGATTGTATTCTGTAGTAAGGATAACGATATGAAGGGATTCGAAGAGTACTATGGATCTATGCCATGGCTTGCCGTTCGTTTTGACAACAATGAAGTGAAGGAGAATCTCAATAATCTATTTGGTGTTTCGGGTATTCCTCGTCTCGTTATGCTTTCTCCTGATGGTGTGATCAATCCTCAAGCTAAGTCAGATGTCGAAGAGAATCCTGCTGGATTCCCTTGGAAAGAGCCAACTCCTTTGGAACGTATTGCTCCCTATATTACAAAGAAGGATGTTGCTCTTGGTGCTGCTGCTGTAGAGAACAAGGTCTATGGTATGTATTTCTCTGCTCATTGGTGTGCCCCTTGCAAGAAGTTCACTCCTAAGCTGATTGAAGCTTATAATAAGCTTCAGGCTGAGGGCAAACCATTTGAAGTCGTTTTCTGTTCTATGGATAATGATGCTTCTGAGTATGCTGAGTATTATGGACCCATGCCTTGGTGTACAATTGGCTTCCAGTGTCCTGTGTTGAATAAACTGAAGGAGCAATTAGGTGTCGAAGGCATTCCCTACTTCGTTCTCTTTGATGCTGAAGGAAACGTTATTACTGCTGATGGTCGTTCTGCTGTGGAATCACAAGGAGCTGAAGGATATCCTTGGATGCCTGCTGCTCTGAAGGATTTGAATCAGGAACCTGATGATATCAATGCTAGACCATGCTTTGTGGCCTTTATGGATAAGGATTGTTGTTCTGGAGAGAAGAAGGAGAGTGCGATTGCTGCGTTGTTGCCTATTGCTGAGCAGTACCGAAATGTATTGTCCTTCTTCTATGCTAAGGAAGAAGGTGATGTGTCGAATCAGATTCGTGGAATGATTCAGGCAGATACATGTCCTATGATTTGTATTGTGGATATCCCTGATAATGGAGGCTATTACGTCCCTGAGAAGAATGATTTAACAACGGAGAATGTTACAGAATTTATCAATGCCTTTGTCAATAAGACCTTAGAACGAAAACAGATGGTTGCTTTGATTGTTTGTTGAACAAACATGGTATAAAGATGCAGTAAACCAAGGATGTTTCAGACATTCTTCTGCTTTGATTCTCTCGTCTAGAAATCATACAACATGTTAACCATTACCAGGTCGAATTCTCAACATCTTCAATAAGAGATCTTCAACTAATTCACTCTCTTTTTGACTAATTCCTCTCTTTATCAGTCGTTTTGAGAGTGTATGAGGTTTCAATCCTCGTTGTAATTTTAATGTTCTCTAATGTCTCACTCCTTCTAGTCATTCTTACATCACTCTTAAAGAATTCACGCCGTCGTGGACTCTGCTCAGCATAGTCCTTTGGAATTCGCCCTGCAATCTCCTCAAAACGAGACAATTGATCTAGATCACGTCCTGATTCAGTTTCGCCTTCTGGCTGGAACAGATAGGCTCCTGTTAACAGTTCGTAGATCACACATGCCGCTGACCAAATATCCGCTGGGAACGAATAAGGCAGATGAAGAAGTGTCTCGGGACAACGATACTGACGAGTCTGAATATCCTCTGTATACTGTTCCCCATCAAAACAAGCATTCCCCAGATCAACAATCTTACAACTAACTACGTCACCTTTGCATTAATCATCCTTCAAAGTCATACTCGGATGGAAGTACGCAGGAATGGTTCGATTCTTAGAAAGTTTCTTATTCATGATGGAATCTGATGGCCACATCGAGAGACGTTCTGCTAACGGTCGTAAGGATAATCCCTCACGAACTATGAGTCAAATACCTGGAGTATTCTCACCTTTTGGTACAAATAATGCAACTAATACACCATCCAGATCATGAAAGATGGTGGTTTCAGGAGGAAGAAACTCTTTCCCTGCGTTCACAATCAGTGTATGTTCATACGCAGAGAGAGCATATTTAGGATTAGGAAGATGAATTATACAAAATCCTGGAATTATTGATTCCAAAATAGCTACAAATAATTGGTCGATATTAGTCTTACAGAACACAGTACGAATACTTCGCCCATCAAAACGAAGACTCCAAAGAACATGATCCTTCTTATCATCGTTTGAAAAGTCGTTCATCAAAATATGACGAAGATCATGAAGACGTGAATGACTATCCACTCCATGGCCCCGAATCTGAAATAGTGTCTGTGAACAGCTTGTATCTTCGCCAAATGAAAAAGTCCATTCACTATAATTAGGATCTAGCTATCACTCAGAAATGACTTCATTACACTTCTTATCACCAAATCCATGACGTTCTCCAAAAGCATGTTCAAGATGAATGCGAGGACAGAGAACAAACATCTTGATATAGAAACAGTCTTCTGGATACTTCCATTTTGCTGGCGTCAAAACAGGAGTAAAAGTGGTTATAGGCTGCTTACTTGTTGATTTCGCCGTATAGTTAAAGTCAATGAATCCCCAAAGAGTGGGAAGTCGATTCACTGTAAATTCTATTTCTTATTCACTCCGTTCATTCTTACCATGCTTGACACGTTCTTCAGCAATGCGCAATTGATTATTCAAATAACGGAGTTTAACATCGTCTTTAACTTCTTTGAGTTCTTTCTTCAAACGAATCACCGTTAAATCCTCTTTGATGTGCTCTTGAATCACATCATACATTGTCCGTCGATTTGGCGGAGGAGGAGGTAATGGAGCAACTAACAGTACATTTTCAGGCTTTAAATCTGTGTGAATGATTCTACAGGAATGGAGAAATGCCAAACCTGACAACATCTACAATTAGAAACAATAATTACACCTACGGCAACTACAAGAGGACGTACAAGGTCAGTTGGAATTCCTTTGAACCGGTAATGCTTGATGAGGTCTAAAAGACTACCTCCGAGACGCTCATAAACAAAGCACATATGGACACCATTTGGACCCGTATGATAAAAGTGGTCATGGAGTTCGACTACATTGATAACAGCATCTGGATTGGCTGCTTTCACCCTTTTAGAATAACTACGCAAGCGGGTAAAGATACGCAATTCATATTCAGCTGCCTCCATATAGTCCGGTGAACTGCGTTGGATCTTAATTGCATACAGAGATTGCGAGAACAGATCATTTGCAAGCCATACTGTCGAGTACTGACCCCAACCTAGCTTACAAAGAACCTTATATCTCTTGGCAAACACTTCTCCAACCTATTCACAATTAAAACATCCATACATGGATACTTCCACAGGATGATAACCACCAACGCGATAATCCTTAAGGTCTTCTTCATCATCATCAGAATAGCTCTCAGTGATAGCCTCTACAGCAGATGTAGGCTTCAATACTAGGAATCAGAACCCCACCTCATTCTCACCAAGTGTGGATATCTTTTGCTTCTTCTGATTCTCTTCATGATTCATGAGTACGGATACATTTGCTACTAATGTAGTATTCATACTCGGCGGCATGTATTGAAGTGATGGGGAGAAGAATTACAGATAACAAATTGTAGTACCTGTGTTTTTTATCAATGAAAGTCTGTGTTCCTTAGTGATGAGTCACGGGAATTCGTCATTATTTCTTCAATCAAGTGCTAAAAGATATATTGAACCTACCGATTTGAAATGAAGGAACCAGGATACTGTGCTGTTTTTGCAAGCTTTTGTTAGGGTGTCTACGTTACTGAAAGCTTCTATCATTCTTACAGATTTCCATCATTTCTCACACCACATATCCATTCCCGTTTATTCTTTTCCAGATGTTGAATCGACTTGGAAGGAATCTTTGCTTATCTCACATCAGTGGATGTATTGGACTTCAAAGATCCATTTCAATACAGCGGCGATGTGTTTCTACGTTGTCATCCCCATTTCGCATTGGAGAACACCTAGGGAATATTGAGAATAAGGGATCTCCATTTGTGCTTATTGAAACGAGTTTTCTAACCAAATGTCGGTTTTTCGTTCCTTTGTAACCAATAGTCTCCAAACCATCCTCAAGTCTGAAAGCCCTTCGATATATTGAGAATACAGTACGTAAGAATGGTGCAATCCCTGTCTCTCTTGGAATGATTGATGGAGAAGTAGCATACCTCTTTTATTCGAATCAGTTCATAGGTGATTATTGGTTTAAACAATGATGAGATGAAACTATTGTGTTCTGATCGAAAACACCAATTCTGTTGTCATCGGTACTTTTACTGTTATTCCTTCATTGTAGAAGCAACTTGTCCCATTATACAACACAAAAGACGACAGCATTTATTGCTCCTTCAGCAGCAGTGTTCTATTCTATCTATTTATTTAACTCTAGACATATTAGTTCTCTCTATGGAATTCCAATAATCCTTTCTGGAGAGATTGAAGGATTTCCTTGTGATTTTAAGGAGAAGACTACGCCATACCAGGATTTAGTATCTCTTGAAAATACTGAAACAATTGTAAGAGCATTTGTGATTGATGATGACTAGTTACTGCCTCTTGGATTCCATCCTTACCAGAACATTCAAAAATCGATCGACTTTGCTGCTAAGAAGAATATTCATGTGATAACATTCAATTCACCAACTATTCCCTCCACTCTTGGTTGTGCTTCGTATCTCTTCTCTTTGTATTTCACATAGATCGGTTGTTTCTCCAGAGAATGTGACTTCCGAAGAAACACTCTTAGAGACTGTATCTCGATTCTTGGATCAACGACAACCCTCCATCGTATTCAACCAACCGCATTCTCTCTTTTCACAACAGGACATTCAGAATGAACTTGTTTCAATTCATCAACATCTGGTCTCCAAACGGGTCCCTGAATTCAGTCTAACTCAGTTATCTCAAAAAGTACTCATTTCAATTCATTTTTCACCCAGTTCCTCTTCCGAGAGAAATCGATTCCTGCTTTCCAGGCTTTCTACGAGGAAGCCAATCGAAATGCATCTCTTGCTGCTCGTCTGGCTGTCTTCATAAGTAGGAAGCATCATCGAGGAGGAATGAGTCCTCCTCAGAAGAAGGGTCGTTTGACGAGTTCTCCAACCTATTCAATCTTCGCAATTGGACATAAGGATATGGAACAAGGAGTTGAATGTGTTCTACTGGATATGATGCAGGACGTATTCCGAGATGAAACTAAGTTAAGGCTTTCTTCATCTATAATTCATAGAGGAGACGATTTAATGCGAAGTACTGTTGAAAATAGTCTTGGTTTTATCATTTCCTGATACTGTAGCTATTCAGACGATTCTTTCTTCTGCTGTTGGTCATCCATCTGTATCAAATACATTTGAAAAACCAATTCCACTTCCATCATTATCATACTCACCAAAGCCCATCATTAAAGGGTACTAGCACTCCTTTTCTCTCACATAGTTCTCCACTTCCTCGACCTAAAGCTGGCTCTGCTACATTTATCACATCCACTTATTTAACTCATAATGCTATCATGTCGAAGGACCAACGACATCTTGATGAGAGTTGGTTATCAGCAGGAATGCGTAGCCATTTACTCTACACAATTTACACATCCCTTACAAGAGAATCACCCCCTCTTCATGTTTCGATTCGCAGTAATGATGAACATGGTAAGAAATTGGCGAGTTTAGTTCGTGAAATGGGTGACACTGACTATGGAACTACGATTGTTAACAATCGAATTACTCCTCAAGGAAGCATTCTCTATGATGTCGAGGGTCACGTAATATCTCGATCTGTGAGTGATGAAATGATTCGACAAGCAGGTAATGAATTCGTTCTAAAACACAAGGCAATGATTGAGGTATGAATGACTTCATTTCTTCTTTCTAGAAATCTTCTCTCATTGTTACAGATGCTGGAATGAATGAGTCAATTCTCAAGTATGTTTGTAAAGTCTGTGACAATCGCGGGATTCCTCTCTTCTTTGAGATGGCTGATCATAATGAAACTGATCGGATTTTGAATACACATATTCTATCTCATGCTCAGTGGGTTGTCCAGAGTCCAGAGACTCTTTTTCAATTGGATTATGCTTTGACTAATCGTGATTCCATGGCAGCTTGGAACAAACTAAGTTTGAACAGAGTATGGTAATGACTTGAAGAGCATTCCTCCTTTGTGACACCTCAATCTATTCTTGATATTGTTTATTCTCCTTGTATGACTGTCTTGAAGGAAATGAAGACTAACTCTACAACAAACGTATCTTCTATTTTCTGATTTTGTATCCTAGTCTCAACACTTGCTTCTTACATTACCTCCATTTGGCGAATGTGTTATCAATAGTGGATCTGGATCGACATCCATGAGTTTGCTCATTTCGCCGCCAAATCATGGTCCATTTGCTGGTAGAGATCGATGTTGGCTGTGATATAGATGTCGCTTTCGAATCTGGTTTTCTTTGGGGGATCATGAACCAATACCCGCTTGACTTGTCCATGAGTTTGGGACTCATTACTCAGGTTCAGGTGAACCAAACCAATTCACTCTTCGGAAAGACTCTTCACAATTCCATTTTTGCCAACCAGATTATGAAATATATGACGGGAATTAATTCTTTTGATATCTTTTAGTCATTCTGTTTGTTGAAGTGAAGTTGAGAGGATGACATAATTGGGTCAGTTTATATTATTGGGTCTTTGCATCCTGTGAGGGACCAGTACTTTTTCATAATGCTATCGGTGTCTAAGTCCTCGAGCTTCTCAAGTGGAGAAATGCCTACTACAACAGTGCCTGACAAACTTCGGAGTGTTGAGGAGCAGTTTAATAATCAGCACGTGTACTGAGCGAACAGAGTGTCTTATTTTGTAGTGTATATAATGTGGACAATTATGGTACCGTTTGTGCAATGTGCAGGCATATCATTGGGGAGCATAGTAACATCTTTATGTATGTCTCGTCCGGATTGTTCATGTGCCTAGGTTCTGTGATCAGCGTTTTTGCAGTGAGGAATGCCGAAACATGGCAATTGAAGCGACGGCAAATCGTCGATATTACTAATTCTCTTCTCTCTAGTTTAGTTTGTAGTCTGTTTGGTTCCAACAAATCGGGTAAATAACGTGAAATACTGTTACTTGACAGCAATTCAATACATCTTCTCAATCGTATCCAACACTTC
>JABLTK010127936.1_pt1 | contig 15820 bp, 12 predicted proteins | sample 7160131 | NCBI WGS metagenome assembly JABLTK01 (sample SAMN14651221, study PRJNA627086) | human gut metagenome | isolation source: feces | host: Homo sapiens
AATATCTGTTTACCATATTACTTATTAGGTGTTTATAAATAATGCATGAATTTTTGTAGTTACACCTGTCCTCCTCTTTAGTTTTCTATAGTTTAATTTTAATACAAAAAAGATACTTTTTCAAGAAATTTTTTTAATTTATACAAATAGCACTTTTTAGTATCCTTTTTTATATTAAAAGTTATTTTTGCCTTAAGACAATTCTTGATTTTGTATACTGTTTTTTATACCAAATGTTACTTTTGCTCATTTGCATTGTGTTTTTATATAGTATATAGTGATATTAGCACGTATCTTTGGGCGTTGACTTCACTTTCTATGAAAGCGAGGTGGTAGTTATGAGGAAGAAAGATTTTTTAATCTTAGCACTACTTATGGTTATCTTTTTATTATTAATTATCATCTTAGAAATACTTTAAGTACTAATTAATCTTAAAAGCGACGTCTCTCTGATATAGAGAAACGTCGCAACTTGTATACACAGGAAGCTGACGTTCAAAGAACGTGCTTCTTTATATATAATATACTACTTATTTTTGTTTTATACAAGTAGTTTTGATTTATTATGAAAAAAACTTTTTTATTTCTTTTTACTTTTTCTTGATAGTTTTCTTATTTGTTTTTGGATTTCTTCTTCTATTTTATCTACTTTTATGTCTTTTGATGTGTCTTCTTTTCTTAGTTTTATTTCTACTTTATCTTTATCTACTTTCTTTCCTACTGTTATTCTAATTGGTATACCTATTAAGTCCATATCATTGAATTTTACTCCTGGTCTTTCTTCTCTATCGTCTAGGATTGTGTCTATACCTTTTTCGTTTAGTTTATTGTATATTTCTTCTGCTACTTGTTTTTGTTTTTCGTCTTTATTATTTATTAGAACTATTGCTACTTTATATGGAGCAATTGATATTGGAAATATTATTCCTTTGTCGTCGTTGTTTTGTTCTATTACTGCTGCTAGTACTCTATCAATTCCTATTCCGTATGAACCCATTATTGGATGTCTTTCTCTATTATTTTTATCTAAGTATTTTAGATCTAAAAGTTGTGAATATTTTGTTCCTAGCTTGAAGGTGTTTCCTATTTCTATTCCTTTTTTAAAGACTAGTTTTCCTCGGCATTCTGGACATTTATCTCTTTCTTTAACATTTTTTATGTCTGCTACTCGATAGTGGTCAAGGTCATAGACGTTTGCGTTTTTGTAGTGGTAATCTGTTTTGTTTGCTCCGACTACAAAGTCTTGCATTAGGATTACTTCTTTATCTACGATGATTGGAATTTTTAATCCTATTGGTCCAATCGAACCTATTTTAGCGTTTGTTACTTGTTCTACTTCTTCTTCAGTTGCTAGTTCTAGTGTTTTTGTTTCTAGTAGATTTTGTAATTTTAGTTCATTTATGTCTCTGTCTCCTTTTATGAGGCAGGCTACTAATTCGGTGTCTGTTTTATATATTAGTGTTTTAGTTAAGTCGTTTATATCGAATCCATTTTCTACTAGGTCGTTTATGGTTTTTATGTTTGGTGTATGGATTAGTTCTTTTTCTTTATCTGATAGTGGAATGTCATCGTATTCGGTTACGCATTTGCATATTTCTATGTTTGATCTGAAGCCACATTCTTCACATATTACTATTGTATCTTCTCCGATATCGGTTATGGCTTGGAATTCTTCAGATAGGAGTCCTCCCATTAGTCCTGTGTCTGCTCGCACTATTTTATAGTCTAGTCCTATTGTATCAAAGATGTTTTTGTAAGCTTTGAACATTTTTTTGTATGATTTGTCTAGTCCTTCATAGGTATGGTCAAATGAGTACGCGTCTTTCATGGTGAATTCTCTTACTCTTATGAGACCATATCTTGGACGGGCTTCGTCACGGTATTTAGTGGCCATTTGGTATATGGTGAATGGCATGTCTTTGTATGATTTTATCATACTTGATGCTGCGTTTACAAATAGTTCTTCGTGGGTTGGTCCAAGGACATAGTCTCTGTTGTTTCTATCTTTTAGGTTGAACATGCTTTTACCGAAATTTTCTTTTCTACCACTTTTTTCATAGGCTTCACTTGGGAGAAGGCTTGGCATTAGAAGTTCTAGGGCTCCTTGTTTGTTCATTTCGTCTCTTACTATTTTTTCGATGTTTCTAATAGCTTTTAGTCCTAGAGGCATATACATATAAATTCCACTTGATACTCTTTTAATCATTCCACTTTTTACTAATAGATTACTACTTTTGCAGTCTTCATTTTTTACGTCTTCTCTTAAAGTATAGAAGAAGTTTTGACTTAACTTCATTAAAACACTTCCTTTATTTATTATATTTTGGGTACTACTAATATATTTTATCATATTTTTTATTTTTTTGTATATTTATCTATGAATTCTTTTTTATATTTTTTAAAGTTATCTTGTTTGATTGCTTGTCTTATTTCTTCGGTTAGTTTAGTTAGAAATCTTATGTTGTGGATTGATAATAGTCTTTGGCCTAGGGTTTCATCAACGCTTAAGAGGTGTCTTATATAGGCTTTGGTGTAATTTTTGCAACAATAACAATCACAATTTTCTTCGACTTTAGTAAAGTCTTCTTTGTATTTGGCATTTTTTATATTTATTTTGCCTTGTCTTGTGAAGGCATTTCCGTGTCTTGCAATTCTAGTTGGAAGGACGCAGTCAAAGATGTCTACTCCTCGTTCTACTCCTTCTAGGATATCAAGGGGATCTCCAACGCCCATTAGGTATCTTAGTTTGTTTTCTGGTAAGTAGTCAATGCAGTTGTCTATCATTTCGTACATTGTTTTTTTGTCTTCGCCTACTGATGTTCCTCCGATTGAGTAGCCATCAAAGTCCATTTTTACTGTTTCTTTAGCGCTTTTTTCTCTTAGGTCTTTAAATTCTCCACCTTGGACTATTCCAAAGAGCATTTGATTTTCATTGTTATGGGTGGCTTTTCCTCTTTTGGCCCATCTAAGGGTTCTTTCAATGCTATTTTTCATGTATTCATAGGTACATGGATAGTATGGACATTCATCGAAGCTCATGATTATGTCGGCTCCAATTTTGTTCTGAATTTGAATTGATTTTTCTGGTGTTAAAAAGAGACTTGAGCCATCAATGTGGCTTTTAAATTTTACGCCTTCTTCGGATATATCTTTTGGTTTGGCAAGTGAGAATACTTGGAAACCTCCAGAGTCGGTAAGCATTGGTCCTTTGTAGTTCATGAATTTTTTTATACCACCAGCTTTTTCAATTATATCTTCCCCTGGTCTTAACCATAGATGGTAAGTGTTGGCAAGGATAATACCAGCATTTATATCGTATAGTTCTTCTGGTGATAGGGTTTTTACTGTGGCTCTTGTTCCTACTGGCATGAACATTGGTGTTTCGTAGTCTTTTTCGCCATGGATTATTCCTAATCTTGCTTTGTTGTCCTTTTTTATTAATTCATATTTTAATTTGGTCATTTTATTACCTCTTTTTTTGTTTTTTCTTAAATATGTCTTTTATGACTGGTAGTTCTTCATCTATTGTTATGTATTGAACTTCAATTTTTTCTAGATATTCTAGTGTTTTTTCTCCGTTTTTTAATGGAATACAGATTAAGTCATCATAGTTTTCTATGTATAAAGCGGTGCTGTCAAAAACGGCACTGTAGTGGTTATTGCATGTTACTATTCCATTTTCGGTTGTTTCGTTTAGTTCGTAAAACATATTTACTTGGTTTTCTAAGAAGTTTTCATCGTTTAGATTGTAGTATTCTTTTATTTTATTGTATAGGTCTTTTATTAATACTTTTTTATTCATTTTCAAAATCCCCCAGTATCATAGAGTCTCCGAATGAGAAGAATCTATATTTATTTTTTACAGCTTCTTTATAAGCATTTAGAATTATTTCTTTAGTAGCAAAGGCACTTATTAGCATGATTAGTGTTGACTTTGGCAGATGAAAGTTTGTTATCTGAGTGTCTATGGCTTTGAACTTATATCCAGGATAGATAAAGATATCGGTTTCTTCTTTAGTTGGAATAAATTTATTATATTTAGTCATTACTGATTCTAGGGTTCTGGTTGTAGTTGTGCCAACGCTTACTATTTTTCTTTTGTCTTGTTTGGCTTTGTTTAAAATATCGCATGTTTCTTTATCTATTTCGTAGTATTCTTTGTGCATTTGGTGTTTTTCTACATCGTCTACTTTTACTGGTCTAAATGTTCCTAGTCCGACATGAAGGGTAATATAGCAGATTATTACTCCTTGGTCTTTTAGTTTTTTTAGTATTTCTTTGGTAAAGTGGAGGCCGGCGGTTGGTGCGGCTGCTGATCCGCTTTGTTTGGCATAAACTGTTTGATAACGGTTTTGGTCTTTTAGTTTTTCTTTGATGTATGGTGGGAGTGGCATTGTCCCTAGTTCTTCTAGTATTTCTAGGAGAATTCCGTCGTATATCATTTTAAAGTGACATATTCCATCGTCTAAGCATTTTATGCATTCACATTTTAACTTGTCTTGTATTTTTACAATGGTTCCTACTTTTATTCTTCTTGCTGGTTTTACTAGGCATTCCCATGTGTCGTTTTCTATTTCTTTTAATAGTAGTAATTCAATAGTAGCGTTTGTTTCTTCTTTTAGTCCTATTAATCTGGCAGGGATTACTTTAGTGTTGTTTAGAACTAGAACGTCTCCTTTATGGAGATAGTTTGTTATGTTTTGGAATTTTTCATGTTTTATTTTTCCTGTTTTTTTATCTACGACCATTAACTTGGATGCACTTCTGTCTTTTAAGGGTGTTTGAGCAATTAGTTCTTCTGGTAGGTAGTAATCAAAATCGTTTGTTTTCATCTTATCACCAACTTCTAGAATATTTTAACATATTTTTTCTATTTTTAATAGAAAAAACTACTTAATTTGTAGTTTTTCTTATTTTTTTATTATTTCATGTAATAAACTTCTAGTTTTTTGTTGTTGTGTAATAGTTTTACAGTTACGTTTGATGGGTAGCCCATATCTTTTTTGTATACTAATTTTACTTTTACAGTATAGGCTTTTTCATCGTTTATTTTTTTATATTTATAACTTTCTTGTTTTATTTCTTCAACGTCTACTTGGTCTACTTCTGGTAATTGTTGAGTTCTTGTTCCATAAAGGTTATGTTGAATATATTTGTATACTGTTTCTGATGCTTCAAGAACAAAGTTTTTACGATATGGTTCGTATATGAATTGGGAACCTCCAATGTCGTTTTTGGACATTTTATTGTCTAGGGTGTAGAAGTCTGATGATGCCATTTGAGCGATTAGTTTGGCATATTCTTCTTCGTTTACTTCGTTTTCATTTAGAACTTTTTGAAGTTTTTTAAAAAGATCTTTGTATAGGTTTGTAGCATCTTTTTCTAGAGTGTATCCATAGTTATCTATTTTGTCTACTACTTTTGTTTTTGCAGATGTGCTTTTATCTGTTGTTTGTTTAAATATTAAGTATCCTCCGATTGATAGTGCTACTAGTAATATGATTATGATTGGTATTATAATTTTTTTATTTTTTTTGGTGTTCTTTTTATTATTTTTATCTTTTTTCATATTATTTCTCCTTAATATATTCACTATTTGATAGTTCTTTTTTGAAATAGTTATAGACTATTATGTTGTTGGACATTTCTAGTATTTGGTCTGCTTGTTGTTTTTTTTCTTTGATGTAGTCTTCGCTTAATGGAACATTTTTTAATAGCTTGTATTGACTTTTATTGTTGTTGTAGTAGACATAGTTTGTTAAAAAGTTACTATTTGGAAATACTACGAGGTTGTCTTTTTTACTCATGACGTCACTTCCTAGGGTGTATTTGCTGTATATTCCAAGCATGTTGCCTAAGGTTGGGAAAACATCGTACATTCCGGTTGCTGTTTTTACTTCTTTGGCATAGTTTTCTTTAAAGTTTTGGTCTTTTGTCCATATTATAAGTGGTGTGCTTCTGTTTAGTTCTTGCCAGTAGTAGTCTAATTCTTTATAGTTTTCGTCGTTTTTATCAAGGACATCGTTTGTTTTATAATCGTAGTTATAGTATCTATTCCAAAGAGATGTTGATATTCTAGCATCGTGGTCACCGTATATCATGATGACTGTGTTTTCTAAAAGGTTTTCTTTTTCTAATAGTTCAATTAGATAGCCTATTTGTTTGTCGGCATAGTGGGCTGATACTAGGTAATCTCCGAGTTTAGTGTCTGTTAAGTATGGATATTTGACACCGTCTTTGGTCATGGTAAGGTCTAATTTTTCAAATAGTTCATTGTAGGCAAATGGTGTATGGTTGCTTAGAGTAATAAGGGTTCCATAGTATTTTTGATGTTCTTCATTTATTTGTTTTATGTAGTTTACTGATTGTTCCATGAATGATTTGTCTGATAGACCAAAACCTACTTTTTCGTCTTCTTTGTATGATTGTTTTTCATAGAATTTGTCGTATCCTAGTTTTTTATGCATGATGTTTCGATTCCAAAAGTCTCCGGTGTTAGCGTGCATACTGAATGTATAGTATCCTTGCTCTTTTAGTAGTTGGTACATGGAAATGTATTTTCTGTCTGAATAGTTTATGAATACAGAACCGCTTTTTACAGGTAAAAGTGAAGTAGCAAGAGTGAATTCTGTGTCACTACTTGTTCCAAAACTAACTTGGGAATGGAAGTTACTGAAGTACAGAGATTCTTTGGTTAGTTTGTTTAGATTTGGTGTTATTTCTTGACCATTTATTTTCATATTAATAAGGACGTTTTGCATACTTTCAGAATGGATTGCTATGACATTTTTTCCTTTAAAAATATTAGTATATTCATTTTTATAGTCTTTTTTATCACTTCTTGTTTTGTAGAATTCATTTACTTCTTTGTAGACTTTGTCTGAACCAAAAAGGGTTGCCATTTTGGGTTCAACGCTTTTTATAACATCATTTATTTGATATAAGTATACGCCAAATTTGTTTACTAAGTATTCCCTATTCCATTGACTATAGAATCTACCATAGTCGACTCCTTTTAGAGTTGATATTAACAGAAAAAAGAATACTGTCATCCAAATATACATGATACGCATACTACTTTTTTTGGTTAGTTTTTTAATAACTGGTTCTTTTTTCTTTTCTTTTTTATTTAGTAGATAAAATACTATTGGTAACCATATTGGTAATAAGTATTTTAGTTCAATTAGATTTCCAACAACGTTTGTATTTCCAGTTTCACGATTAGTTAGGGCAAATGATATGAATGTTATGGAAATGAAAGAACTATAGTAATGATAATAGACGATGTTGGCGACACAGATTAAGGTTGATAGAATTATCATTGTATAAAGGTATAAGAAGCGCCATTTTTTCTTTATTACAAAGTAAAATGAAGCAAAGAAAATTGTAACAAATAGATCTGCAAAGATTGGTGATATGGCTAGGATGTTTTTGGTTGTTAGGGCTCTTAGGATTATTCCGTTTAAAAGAGTTCCAATAACATAGATGCATACTAGTTTATTTTCTTTTATAAATTTTTTTGTTTGTTTCAAGAAATTTAGTGTTTCTTTAATAATTTTATTATTTTTTAGATTTGTTATTTTTTTCCTTTTCATTTTGACACTCCTTGTTTTGGTATCTATTTACATTGATGGCCATTCCTACGACAAAGATGTATGCTAGTAGATAGATCCAAATAAGTAATATTAATATATTGGCAAAGTTGCCATATAGTTTGTCATATCTTGCGATGTTTGATATATAAAAGGCAAACAGCTCTGTTGCTATGATGAAGCCTAGGGTTGTAAAGATTGAACCTAGGGTTGTGTGTTTGCTTTTTATGGTTTTGTTAGGCCCAAGTGTATATAAGAGTTTTATTCCCATGTATATTACTAAGAATGAGCCTAGGTATTTTAAGATTGTTATTACAGGATAATAATTTTTTATGCTTCCTGCCAGTGGGAAGTAATAGCTAATGTTTTTTAGAATAATGTTTCCTAAGAGAGGAATTATTATAATAAACAGGAATAAAAGCACGATTATCATAGTCATGAGGCATGCTTTTATTTTTAGCTTTATAAAGTTTGGTTGTTTTAGACCATATATTTCATTTGATGATATTATGATGGCAGATGGTCCGTTTGATCCTAGAATGATGTAGCATATTATAATGAAAGCGACGTTCCCTATTGTGGTATTGTCGATTAGTTTTATAAAGGTTGAGGCTAGAACATCTGGGACAATTGAGCTTATTGTTTTGTATAGGTCAAAGTTGTTTATTAAGTATGATGCTACTAAAGAAATTATGGCAATTATAGGAATAATTGACATAAGAATATAGAATGCTAATTGTCCTGGTAGAATCATTAATTCTGGTGTTTTTAAAGCATCTAGAAAGTTTTTGTATATTTTTTTTACTTCGCGTTTCATTTTATTTGAATCTCTCCTGTTTATCCTTTCTCATAGCAATACTTGCTTCATTTATGGCATCGTCTATTGTTTTTATTTCGTCTTCAATCATGCTGTAACCGGTTGATACACCAAAGCCATGTGGTAGTTTTTCAAATTCTTTTGATAGTTTTCCAATATAGGTTTTTATTTGTTTTTCATTGTACCCTATTAGGTATACTAAGAATTCATTACCATCAGTTCTTATTATTTCACTTTTTTCTAATTGAGTGTTTATAAGAACTGCTGCTGCTCTTTTTATTAATTCATTTCCTTCTTGGTGTCCATAGTTATCATTTACGTATTTTAGGTTATTTAGGTCAAGCATGATAATAGTTCTTGGATAGATTTTGGTTTCATCCCAAGTATCAATGTTGGCATTTAAATAGTTTCTATTTTTCAAGGATGTTAGCATGTCGTTGTATTTTAATACGTCTTCCTTTTTAGGATTTTTAAATTTAAATGTTATTTTATTTATTATAACTACAGTTATTATTAGGATGATTGGTAATAAAATTATTGATAGAATTGCTAGGTATAAAGTGCTGAAGTTTTTGTTGTCTTCATCATTTTCTATTATGGTGTTCATTCCTAATTCTTTTATGTTTTTATTGTCTATATAATTAGTGATGAATGTTAGAATGTCACTTAAATTTTTTTCATTTTCATTTATGTTAAAGTGGTTTCCTGATGGGTATGTGTCTTTAAAAATAATGTTGTATGTATCATTTAATTCATTTCTTTTTAGAAGATAATCTGTTTCATCTATTAAAAGGATTTCGTTTAAAGGAACGTTTTCATTGTTTGTTTTTGTTATGTTAGCATTATAATTGTTGTTTATATATGTATATAAATTGTTGTCTGTATAAACGTATAAACGATTGTTAGTTAATCCTTTTTTGTTATCTATATTTTTGTAGTTTTTAGATAGAGCAAGGAAAGTTGTGTCAATGTTTGATGGTGTTTTATATCCTTGTTCATTTTCGTATTCAAAGTCAATGAATGCAAAGTCTATTTCATTTTTTTCAATGGCTTTTTTTAGCTTTTCTTTATTATCAAATGGAATATAATTGATATCAATGTTAGTCATGTTTTTTAAAGTGTTTATATATTCTCCTGCAACCGAGTATATTTTTTTATTATTTGATATGTTGTATGCATTAGTTTTTACGTATCCATATTTATATGTTTTATTGGATAATGATTGTTGATCAACGTCTTTTATGTTCATGTTTGATACGTAGAAATTCATTAATTGTTCGTCATAGTTTGTTCTTAGTTTTTCTTCTTTATATTTTTCAATGTTTTTGGCTACTATGTCGTTTAGTTTTTTGTTGGTAGACATACGTAGAACTATTTTATTTGATATGTCAGTGTAAATATAGTTTACGTATAAATTATTTTTCACTGTTTCTTCAAGTGAATAGTGTTGTGGTATTACTGCATAGTCTAACTTTTTTTGTTTTACGGCTTTTAGTAAATCACTTAGATTATTATATGTTTGATAGTTTATGTTATAAGTATTGTTAAATATTTCTTTATCTGTTTGTAAAATACCTATTTTTTTGTTAGTGATAATTGATAAATCATTAATGTTAGTATTTGTAGGACTTACTAAAACGTATTTATCTTCACTGATTAAGATGTCATCTTTTTTTAATGTGTCAGAGTTTGATAAAATCATTATCTTTAGTCCTGATTCTTCTTCATTTTTTGATGGATAGTTGTATGATATTTTATTAAATGTTAATTTTGTTTCATTTTCTAAATATTTTATATAGTTAAAAAGAACACCTTCTCCATTTTTTCCATATATATTTATATTATTTGGTATTTCAATATTAAACAGTGTACTTTTATTTTTGTCTATCCATTGTTTATCGAATAGAGTTAGCTTACTATTATCGTCTTCGGCATTTAGGAAGAAATAGATTCCTGTTATTACTGCAAGCAAAAGAACTAGAATAATAACTATTCTGGTTATATTTTTGTTATTTTTCTTTTTTGTTTTTCTCTTTTTTGTCTGTTTTTTCATTTATAACACCTACTTAGATTGTGAGTATGAGAAACTTTCATTACTCTTATTTTTATATGCAATTATTGGGTAGCTTTTTTCCTTATTGTTTTCATTTTTTATGAATACTTGGAAGTCATAGTACGCAATTTGGTCTTTATCGAATTTTGATAGGACTTTGCTTGTTATTTTTTTAGCAGTTGATGCTTTAGTGCCCTCTTTTACTGTAATTACAGTGTTTAGAGTTTTCCCACTTAGATTTGTTTTAGCATTTGTTACGTATGATTCTTCTTCTAAGACCTTGTCTAATTCGTTTATTTTGGTACTTGTTATTTCTACTTTTTCTATTCCGTCTAGGCGGTTACCATATACTGGAGTTCCTAGGGATGGCATGATGGCTTTATAGATTATGAAGACTAGAATTAGTAAAACGATGAATGCAATTATACCAATTGATGTGTATTTGTTTTTTTTAATTTCACTTAATATTGATTTTTTCATTTATAACACCTCTTTATTATAGTAATTATACATTATATTTTAATAATAATCAATTTACACTTTTTGACAGTAAACTTATTAGGGTTTGGTTGACATCTTTAGGATTATAGGTTCCTTTTGTTTGTTTCATTACCATGCCCATTAAGTATTTTAGAGCATTGTCTTTTCCATTTTTATAGTCGTTTACGCTTTTTTCATTTTCTTTTAAGACATTTTTTATTATTTCTTCTAGTAGAGTTAAGTCTTTCTCTAAAGAAATATTTTTTTGTTTTAGTATTTCTTTTAAGGAAAGATCTTGTTCTAAAATGTCATTTATTATGTCTTTGAATATTTGGTTTGTTATGGTTTTTTCTTCAAGAAGGGTTGTTAGTTCAATGAATTTTTCCTTTGTTAGTTTAGTATCAAAAATGGATATTCTGTTTTTATTTAAGTATGATTTTATGTCTGATAGAAGAATGTTGCTTGCTATTTTGAAGTTTACTTTTGTGTCTATAAATTGATTTAAGTAATCTGATAGTTCTTTATCGTTTATTAGTTTTTCGATGTTGATGTCTAGTATGTTTCTTTGTTTATAGATTTGTCTTCTTTCGTCTGGTAAAAGTTTGATATTTTGTCTTATTTCTTCGATAAGTGTGTCTTCGATTGTTAGGTATGGTATGTCTGGTTCTTCAAAATAACGATAGTCGTTTCCAGTTTCTTTTTTTCTCATTAGAATTGTTGTGTTAGTGGTAGCATCAAATTTTCTAGTATCTTCTTCAACTTTTTCATTGTTTTCTAGAAGTTTTTCTTGTCTTTTTATTTCATAATCGATTGCTAGACCAACATTTTTTATGGAACCAATGTTTTTTATTTCAGCGCGAGTTCCTAGAGTATCGGTATCACTTATGGAAATATTTACGTCTGCCCGCATGCTTCCTTCTTCGATTTTGCAGTCGCTTACACCAAGATAGAAAAGAGTTTCTCTTAGGCGTTCAAGATAAGCCATTGCTTCTTCTTTAGTGTGCATGTCTGGTTTTGATACTATTTCAATAAGGGGTACCCCTGCTCTGTTGTAGTTAAGGTATGTTTTGTCTTTTTTATGAAGGCTTTTTGCAGTGTCTTCTTCGATATGAATTCTTTCGATTCGTATTTTTCTGTCTTTTATTTCAATGTAGCCATTTTCTGCGATTGGGGTTTTGGCTTGGGTTATTTGGTAGCCTTTTGGTAGGTCTGGGTAGAAATAATTTTTCCTGTCAAAGTGCATCTTTTTGTTTATGGTACAGTTAAGTGCAAGTCCAGATTTTATAGCTTTTCTTACTACTTCTTCATTTACTGTAGGAAGTGTTCCAGGATAACCTAAGTCTATTTCACATATATTGGTGTTAGCTTCACTGTTGTAATCATTTTTTGTGTCTGAGAAGACTTTGGAGTTTGTTTTTAGTTCGATGTGAACTTCGATACCAATTGTTGGAAGATATTTACTCATTTTAAGCCTCCTTTTAGGTTCAGTTCTTTTTCTAGGAATGCTCCTAATTGATAGATCGTTTTTTCATCAAATTTGTTGCCAATTATTTGTATTCCTATGGGAAGATGGTCTTTAGAAAAGGCTATTGGTAAGGATATTGCAGGAAGACCAGCCATATTTATTGGATTAGTTAGAATGTCATCTAAGAAGCCTTTGTTAGGATCGTTTAAAGATTCTCCGATTTTGTATGGTAGAGTTGTGGTTGTTGGCCCGATTATAAGGTCATAGTTTTGGAACACTTTGTTGAATTCTTGCTTAAAAGCATTTCTTATTTTAAGGGCTTTTTGGTAGTAGATATTAGCGTTTTCACCACTTAATAGGTATGAACCGACCATTATTCTTCTTTTTACTTCGTCTCCGAAGCCTTCGCTTCTTGTTTTTTTGTATAGTTCTTCTAAAGAGGAAGGATTTTCTGTTTTATAACCGTATTTTATGCCATCGAAACGGGCAAGATTACTGCTTGCTTCTCCAAGAGCAATTATTTGATAAAGGCTTACAGCATTTTCTAAGTATTTCATGTTTATTACTTCTACTGTTGCACCTTTGTTTTTTAACATTTCTGTTACTTCATTAAAGTTATTTAAAATTTCTTTTTCAATGACGTCGCTTAGGTAAAAGCTAGGAATTGCTATTTTCATGTCTTTGATGTCTTTTCCGATTAAGGATGTAAAGTCTTCGTTTGTTTCAATGTTAGTTAGGTCTCTTTTGTCTTTTTTACAAATAGCATTTAGTAACAAGGCATTTTCATAGACGTTTCTGGTTATTGGTCCGATTTGATCCATGCTTGATGCAAAGGCAATGAGGCCGTATCTTGATACTCTTCCATAGGTTGGTTTTAGTCCTACGGTGCCACAGAAAGCTGATGGTTGTCTGATTGAACCTCCTGTGTCGCTACCTAGCGCTAACGGAGCGAGTGAGGCTGCAACTGCAACTGCTGAGCCTCCAGATGAACCTCCTGATACACGGGTTTTGTCCCATGGATTTTTTACTGGTCCAAAGTAGCTTGTTTGGTTGCTTGAACCCATGGCAAATTCGTCCATGTTGGTTTTTCCTATGATTATCATATTTTTTTCATTTATTAATTCAATGACATAAGCATCATATATCGGATTAAAATTTTCTAGCATTTTTGAAGCAGCAGTTGTGGTTAGTTTTTTAGTTAAAATGTTATCTTTTATGGCAATAGGAATTCCAAAAAGAATATTGTCTACTTCTTTTGTTTCTAGTTCTTTGGCTTTTTTTATGGCATTTTCTTTATCTAAAGTGATAAAGGCGTTTAAGTCGCTTTCCTCTATTCTTTTTAAGCATTCATTTACTAAATCAATTGGTTTTATTTGTTTTTCTTTTAATAGTTTGTTAATTTCTATTATTGGTAGTTCTAGGTAGTTAGTCATTTAAAACACCTCCTACTTCTATGAAGTTATCAAAGCTTTTTGGTGCATTTTTTAGGATGTCTTGTTTTAGGTTGTATTCTTGATATTCGTCTTTTCTTAGAACACATTCATTGGACCATGGCGCGATTAATGGTTCTTGTTCATCTGTTGATACTTCGTTTATGGTGTTAATACTGTCCATAATTTCTTTTAATTGATATGAGAATTTTTCTATTTCTTCTTCGGTTAATTGTAAACGTGCAAGGTTTGCAACGTGTAATACTTCTTCTTTAGTTAATTTATTCATACTTACCTCCGTCCTATATATTATAGCATGTATGAAAGAATAATTAAAGAAAAATGAGTTTTTAGTGTAAAGAAAACTGTTTGTATGATTATAATGTACTATTTCTAAAAGTAATATGATAAAAATATATATTAATGAAATGATTTCTATTCATAAAGATTAAAGTTAGCCAAAATGTAAAATGGTTTTTGTCCAAATTGTAAAATAAAAATTAGCCAAAATGTAAAATAGGTATTCACAAAATCAATAAAATACGAAATTATTATATAAAAAAGACACCACTGTACCGTGAGGCCTTATTTGAAATTGACCCATCAAAAAATATAGAGCCTAGTTTTGTATGGTTTCTTTTTTATAAATCGTTGATAACATTATTTTTCTGATAAGGTGTAAGGACTACTTGAAGTTCCTTCTCCACCTGAAATCTTTACGTTAGATGACAGACTTAGGACTGGGCGCACGGCAATATTGAGGCCGGTGAAATCGACGCTGATGCCGTTACTGACATCGCCAGTCGATTTCAAAATGAAAGCTAAGTCGGAATGGCTTGAATCCTGCGGAAGCAACCATGTAACTTGACTTTTATCTAACCAGTTATTTGTTGTTTTACAATTTACAGAACCATCATATTCAAATAAGTTACTTGTACAATTTTTTGATGCTCCATATCCATAATCACTGGCATACATTATTGCTATCTTTTTATTCGCATCACTTTGCATTACTGGATTTGTTCCATAATAATATCCACTTCGATTAGCATCATTCTTTCTTTCATATTGCCACATCATATCAGATGTAAAATTTGGATCAGAATTATATCCACCAAGATAATATTTTGTTGTTCCTATCATGTTTTTTGCATCACTACTTAATGTATTATAATAATCATTATTTAAATAATAATTTAATGATGCATCTGTCCAATCATTAGCCCTTTCATCCCAATAATATTCACCTATTGATTCATCTTTTATTATTTTAATTCTATTTTCTACATTGCCATTTGTATCTTCTGTTGGAATTATTCCTATTATTCTCCATGTTTCATTGTTAAATGTTACATAATTCTTTACTACTGAGTCTCCTCCTCTATATCTATATTCAGTTGCAAATTTATTATCTACTTGAAGAGTGTTGTCTATTGTATGTGTTATTTGTTCTAGTCCATTTTGTCCTACATTTGCCTTTGCAAATTCTAAAGCATAATCTGGTCCTTTTAATTTTTCATCACTTGATTCTATGTTTAAAGCATATTTATATTCTATTGGTTTTGAAGGATTTCCATTTATAAATAAGTCAGTATTGGTTGCACTTTCATCTATCCATAGTCTTATTGTATATGTTTTTGTATTTCCTTTTGTAAGTGAATCACTTATATTAAAATTATCTGGGTTTTTATCTATTGTTTCTGTATTTGTACTTTTATCTACTACTTGATAGTTTATTTTATTTTTATTTATAGATGAATTTACTAAGTCTTTTATTATTACTTTATAATAAGCTGTATCACATGTAGAATTGTTTGCTATTGTTATTTCTTTTGCCTTATATTTTAATGCTTCTTCTTTTGATATGGGATATTTACTTACTAGCATTAGTTCTTCACTTTCTTTAAAGTTTATATCTAGTTCACATTTAGATATTTTTATATCTCTTCTTCCTAATATGTTTATATCAATATTTCCTAATGC
>JABLTK010036456.1_pt1 | contig 15819 bp, 14 predicted proteins | sample 7160131 | NCBI WGS metagenome assembly JABLTK01 (sample SAMN14651221, study PRJNA627086) | human gut metagenome | isolation source: feces | host: Homo sapiens
TATGTAGGTAAAGCTAAAATATTATTTAATAGATTAAAAAGTTATTTTACTGGAAGAGTGACTGGTAAAACTAAAAAATTAGTAAGTGAAATAGATCATTTTGAATATATAGTTACTAATAGTGAAACAGAAGCATTTATATTAGAAATTAATTTAATTAAAAAATATGATCCAAAATATAATATATTACTAAGAGATGATAAAAGTTATCCATATATTGAACTTACTAATGATAAATATCCTAGACTTATAGTAAAAAGAGAAATAAATATAAATAAGAAATCAAGTCACTTATTTGGGCCTTATCCTAATGTATATGCCGCTAGGAGACTAGTAAATTTATTAAATAGATTATATCCCTTAAAAAAGTGCGATACAATGCCTAAAAAAGTATGCTTATATTATCATATTGGTGAATGCCTTGGTTATTGTGAACATAAAGATATAGACATTACACCTATGAAAAATGAAATATTATCAATACTTAATGGTAATGATACACTTTTAATAAATAAAATAAATGAAAAAATACAAATTAATTCGGATAATTTAAATTATGAAGTATGCAAAGAACTAGTAGAAGAACTTGGATATATTAAAGAGGTATTTAAAAATCAAAGTATTGTAGAACTTGATGATAATATCAATAGAGATGTAATAAATTATTATTATGAAAATTCATATATAAGTATTGTTATATTCTTTATAAGAAATGGTAAATTAGTTGGAGCTAATAACAAAATAATACCAATTATCAATGATATAAAAGATACATTAGAATATTATATAAGTACATTTTATTCTAAAAATAATATAGCTCCCAAAGAAATAATAATGCCAGAAATAATAGATTTATCTCTTATGGAAAATATATTAAATACAAAAGTAATTACAGTAAAAAGAGGCCCAAAAAAGAAATTATTTGATATGGCATATACCAATGCAAAAGAACAATATGAAAAAGAAATAAGATTAATCTATAATAATGAAAGGTTAACTAGTGATGCCAATGAAGAATTGAGAGAACTACTTCATTTAGACAAATTACATATAATCGAAGCATTTGATAACTCAAATCTTTTTGGCACATTTAGTGTATCTGGAATGGTATCATTTATAGATGGAGTACCTTCAAAGAAAAATTACAGAAAATTTAAACTTACATTTGATAAAAATGATGATGTAGCTTCAATGAAAGAAGTAATTTATAGAAGATATTTTAGGGTTTTAAAAGATAAATTAACAATACCCGATTTAATAATAGTTGATGGTGGAAACAATCAAATAAATGCCTGCAAAGAAGTGTTAGAAAGTTTATGTCTTAATATCAAAATAATAGGTGTTAAAAAAGATAATCATCATAGTCCAGAATCAATCGTAGATGGAGACACTTATGAAATAATAAAAATTGATAAGAGCTCAACGGTATTTAGGCTATTAAGCAGAATAGATGAAGAAGTACATAGATTTACAATTAGTTACCATAAAGAAATTAGGAGTAAAGGAAGTATATCAAGTGTATTAGATAATATAAATGGACTTGGAGAAAAAAGAAAAAAAGCACTTATTAAGAAATATGGTAGTGTAACAAAAATGAAAGAAGCTACAGCTTATGAATTAAGTGAAATAATACCATTTAAAGTAGCAGAAGAATTAGTAGAATATTTAAATAATATGGAAAAATAGCTAAAATAAGTTATTTTTCTTTTTTAATATGTTATAATATATTTCACGAGGAAAAGGAGGCAATAATATGGAATTAAACTTCAAGAAAATAAATATGCTCAGTATAGAAGAAATATATAACATATTATTACCAACTATTGAAAAAGCAAAAAATAGATTTTCTTTTTTAGAATTACCTGAAACTGAATTTGAAGAAATGGCTTATAAAATAATAGAAGAATCAAAAAAAAGATTATAAAAGTGATACAGATTATAGTAAATATATTTATAATAAATTAAGAAAAAGTTTATCAATTATAACAAGAGAACTAATACAAGATCCAACTAAATCATACAAAATAATAAGTAATTACATAAATCAAGAATTTATAATAAATAACCCCGAAACAATTGTAAAATCATTTAAAAAACTAGAAGACTTTTTAGAACTATGTAATTTTTCATTAAATCCAGATAGTATATGCAAACTAATATCAGAAAACGAAACATTCAGTAAAGCTATTAAAAATATATATGAAAATAATAAAAAGAAAATATTAGGTGGAGATGCTGAAAAAATATTTGATAGTAATCTATTACTTCTCTCAATTGAAACATATTGCATGTTAAACAATATAGAAATAAATACAATTGATACAGAAGTGCCTTATTCAGATATTAGTAATTATAGTGAATATGAAAGTACTAAAATGTACTTAAGAGAAATAAATGGTATTAGAATATTAAAAATAGAAGAAGAAAGAGAACTTGCTAAAAGAATTAAAAATGTTGATGAAAGAGCTAAAGAAATATTTATTTATCACAATTTAAGATTAGTAGTTAGTATAGCTAGAAGGTATCAAGGAAGAGGATTATCTTTTATGGATTTGGTACAAGAAGGCAATATTGGTTTAATGACTGCAATAGAAAGATTCAATTCAGATATGGGATTTAAATTTAGTACTTATGCCACTAGTTGGATAAGACAAGGAATTACAAGAGCAATAGCCAATACAAGCAGAAATATAAGAATTCCAGTTCATATATACCAAAAGATATCACAATATAATAAAATTGAAATGAAGTTAGAACAAGAAACGGGAGAAATACCTTCTGTAGATGTAGTTGCTAAAGTAATGGGAATATCATCACAAGAAGCAACAAATATTTATAGATATAAAATTGATACAAAAAGTTTAAATGATTTAGTTGGAAAAGATGAAGACACAGAACTTGGAGCATTAATTCCAAGCGATACAGATAACTTTGACAGAATTGCAGTAATTAATGAATTACCAACTAAAATAGCAGAATTATTTAAAAAGTGTAACCTAAAACCAAAAGAAATTGAAGTTTTGATTTTAAGAAATGGTTTAAGCGGACAAAGCCCTAAGACATTAGATCAAATTGGAAAGATATATTCAATAACAAGAGAAAGAGTTAGACAAATAGAAGCGGTAGGGCTTAAGAAATTAAGAAATTCAGCACACATAAAACCATTTTTAGAATATATGGAAAACCCAGATGAGTCATCAAAAAGATTATATGAATTAAGAGAAAATTATAAAACTGATAGTAGAAGTTTTAAGTCATATGCAAGACAATATAAAAAAATAAAGGAGAAAAATGAAATGCCAAGATTAAAAAGTATTTATGAATATTTTGATGGATTTACTAGGGAAGAAATTGACACTGTAATATCACAATTATCTGATAAAGATAAAGCACTATTAATAAAAAGATATGGTGAAGATTTAGAAAATCCAGTTAAAACAGATATAACACAAAAAGAAAAAAATAAATTTTATGCAGGATTAATGCCAAAAATAGAAAGGGTGCTTATAAAAAATAGAACTGCCAAGGTAGAAACAACAACTGTTGAAAATAAACCTATTCCAGTAGAAGATAATCCTGAGATAAATGAAGAAAAAGTAGAACCATCAGTAGAAGTTAAAATACCAGTAACCAAAGTAGTTTCTGAGCAAAAGGAAGAACAATTAGAACAAAAAGATTATATAAGAATATTAGAATTATTAAAAACTCCATCATTTGGTGATATGTTAAAAGTTTTAACACCAAAAGAAGCTATAATCATTTCATTAAAACTTGGATATGTAGATAATAGATATTATTCAAATGAAAGTATTGCTGAGTTTTTAGGGATAACAACATTAGAAGTAATAGAAACTACAAAAAAAGTCTTATTATTATATAAAGAAAATATAAATTCTATTATAGATACGGCGATTGAAGCAGTGTCAAATAGTGAAAACAGTGATATTAGATTAATAAAAAGAAACACATTTTAATAAATGAAGTATCAAAAAACTTGACATCTTGTAACTTTTTTGATACAATATAAGTGTTTTTTAAGGGGGAATAAAAAATGATTTGGAATATTTGCGCAGGATTATTTTTAGTATCAACTCTAGAAGAAGGAGTAAAACAATATACATTCAGAAAAAAACTTGAAAGAGAAGGCTTAGAAATAAATGATAACAGAAGTGTACCAGAAACAATAATATCTTTTTTAAAGGATTATGTATATCTTCTAGTACCAGGATATAATATTTTTAAATCTTCAAAAGAATTATTTGGTGATGAAGATACATATTATACTAATAGACTTATAACATTAAATAAGAGAAAAATTATCAGAAATGTTAGTGAAACTAAAGTTGAAAAGAAAGCTTTACCAGTAAAAAAAGAAAAGAAAACTGTAGAAGTTAAAAAAGAAACTTCAAAAGATAAAGTTCAAGAAACAAAAAAACCAGTAGTAAAACCTGTAACTGGAAATAGTACACTAGAAGAATTAAAGCAAGAAAAAGCAGAATATTATAGAAGAGATCAAGAATTAAGAGCAAAATATAAAAGATTAAGAGAACTTAATGCTTCACCAGAAACATTAAGCGAATTAGTTGGAAAAATTAAAGCAATTGATGCTAAATATAATTTATTGTGTGAAGAAATCGCTCAAGTTGAAAGAAACGAAAGATCAGCTACTAAACTATCAAGAAAGAATAAAAATGAACAATAATATAGATATGGGTGCTTATTCTGATACATTTAAATACTTATGTGTTAAAGAACAAGAATTATCAGAATATTTAACAGAATTAAAAAAAGAATATATGAGAATTGCAAAAAGAGAAAATTCTTATGCAATCGATGTTATGAATGAAAAATATAGAGCGACAGTAGCAATATATAAAGACACAGTAGAATTTATGAAAGAGTTACTTGCTATACAATCTCAAAAACAAGTTAATTTGAAATAAGATGAATAAAAGTTCATCTTTTTCTTTTATTTAATATTAAATTTTTGTATAATAATTAATGTGATGAGTTATGAAAAAAGTATCGTTATATCCAGCAGATTTATATCAAGTTATAGATAAAAGTTTATTATCAAGTAGTGATAAACTTGTTTTAAATATGCTTTATATGCCAATAATAGGTAATATTGCAGTAATGTTATACTTTTTCTTACAAACAGAAACTAAAAATACTTTTATTTCTTGTGAACTTACCCATAAACATCTAATGACAAGTATGGGAGTTACCTTAGATAATTTAAAAGAAGCAAGATTAAAATTAGAAGGAATTGGTTTATTAAAAACATATTATCATGAGGGAGAAGTTAATTCTTATGTATATGAATTATATAGTCCAGTATCAGCAACAGAATTTTTTTCTCATCCAATATTTAATGTTGTTTTATATAATAATGTAGGAAAAACTGAATATAATAGATTATTTGAATATTTTAAAGTACCACATTTATCATTAAGGGATTATGAAGAAATAACAGCTCCATTTGATGCAGTTTTCAAAAGTAGAAATTATAGTCCTCTTGAAATAAGTAGTGGAGAAGTAATATCAAAAAACAAACTATTATTAAAGTATGAATTAGATTTTGATTTTGATTTAATGGTTTCATCACTTCCAAAAGAAATGTTTAATCAAAAATGTTTAAATAGAAGTATGAAAGAATTAATAATTAATTTAGCATTTTTATATGAGATAGACCCTGTAACTATGGCAGATATTATAAGAGCTTCATTAAATGAAAAAGGTAATATTGATAAAGATGATTTAAGAAAAAATGCGAGAAAACTATACCAATTCAATAATGATAACAGACTTCCAAGTCTATTATTTAAGAGTCAACCAGAGTATTTAAAAGATGCTAGTGGTGATAATAGTAAGAGAGGAAGAATAATTGCAGTATTTGAAAGCCATTCACCATATGAATTCTTAAAAGCTAAATATAAAGGTGTTAAACCAACTGAAAGAGATATGAAAATATTAGAAAACTTACTTATGGATTTAAAACTTAATCCAGCAGTTGTAAATGTATTAATAGACTATACTTTAAAAACAAATAATAATAAATTAGTAAAAGCATATATAGAAACAATCGCAGGTCAATGGAAAAGATGCGGAGTAGAAACAGCAAGTGAAGCAATGGATTTGGCTGAAAAAGAGCATAAAAAGATACTTAAAAAAGAACCAAAAAAAGTAAATAAAGTTATGCCAAGTTGGTTCAATGAAAAAATAGAGACTAGTTCAACAGATGAAGAAAGCAATGAAGAACTTAAGAAATTTATAGAGGAGTTTAGAAAATGATCAATAGTAGTAATTTTGTTAAAAAAAGTAAAAAAGCTATAAATGATGAATTAAGAAGAAACTTCGTTTTAGCTAGTAGTGATGATACATTTAAAAAATTATGTAATAGACTTAAACTCGATGAAGAAATATTAATGAAATATACTAGTAAATTAATGGACTCATCAAGTGAACTTAAAAATTGTTCTAAATGTAAAGGATTAGGTTATTGTAAGAATACTGTTAAAGGTCATGTATATTTTCCAACTGTAACAAAAAATTTTATAGAGTTTTCATACAAATCATGTAAATATTATAAAGAGAGCACTAAAAAGAATAACACAACTTTTTTTGAAACATCAAAAATGTTAATGTCAGCTTCATTAAGTGATTTAATTAATGAAAAAGAAAGAACGATTATTATAAAATATATAAAAGATTTCTTAACTAAAAAAGTTAAAAATGAGCCAGTAAAAGGATTATATTTGAGTGGTTCTTTTGGAAGTGGTAAATCATATATATTAAGTGCATTATTAAATGAACTTTCTAATAAAGGCTTTAAATGTGTTAATATTAATTATCCATTACTTTTAAATAAATTAAAAGCAGCATTCAATGATTATAATTATAATGAAGTATTAGAAGAAATTATGACAAGTGATATTCTTTTAATAGATGATATAGGCGCAGAAAATAATAGTGTTTGGGCTAGAGACGAAGTACTTGGAACAATACTTCAATATAGAATGGATTGTGATCTTACAACATTTTTTACATCAAATTTCACTATTGATCAATTAGAAAATGAGCTTTCTGAAACAAACAAAGGCTCAGACCAAATTAAAGCAAGAAGAATAATTGAAAGAATAAAATATTTGACAATAGAAGAAAAATTAATCAGTAAAAATAAAAGATAAAGTAAAAACCAAAATGTTGTTTGACATTTTGGTACTTTTTTGGTATAATATGTTCATCATTAAGGGGGAATGTAAAATGAGAGATTTTTTATTAATATATGCTGTAATGCAATTAATGTCTACTGCATTTGGTTTAACAGTTATTGGTATTGTTAAATCCTTAATTGAAGAAAAGTTACAAGATAAAGGCTATGTACTAAAAAATAGAAATAGTCTATATAAATTTAATGAGAAATTAGGTAATGTTTTAAAAGGTTTTATTCCATTCTATTATGCTATAAAAGCTGTATCATTAATTCAAGGAAAGAATCCAATTAATAGAGCAGCTGAAGAAGAAATAGTGAGTGGAAATTATATTACTAGAGATGAACAATTAGATATATTCCGTGAAGAAGAAGCAAGAAAACAAATAGACCCAACAATTGCTCATGAACCAAGAATAATGTTTGAAAAACCTGAAAAGTATAAAGCTACTAGAAATAATATAGAAAACTTATATGATACTTATGAAACTCCTATTGAATATATTACAAAATTAGACACTGAAACAGAACAATTAGATATTACACCTTTCAAATCAGAAGGAAATATTCAAAGAGTTGTAGTTCCTGGTGAAGTTACTAATCAAGATATAGCAAGAGCAATAAGTGAACTTAGTGTTGCTGAACTAGAGGCATTAAGAAAAAAAATAAGTGAACTTGAGAGTATAAAAAGTAGAAATAGAGCATTATCATTTAAAAAAAATATTGCATAAGAAATTTTGATATGTTATTATATACTTGTAAAGAAATAATTGGACAACATAAATAATATAATTATTGTAGAGAGTTAGTGCTTGGTGAAAACTAATATAATTTGTTATTTATTACTACCAGTTGTATGTGGTTAATAGCCAACGGATGTTCCGTTATAACAAATTAAGATAAATTAGGGATGGCACCGTCATTTTTGACTCCTTTGGCTATCTCTTTTTTTGTTCTTTTGGGAGGGTTTATGAAAGAATATAAAAGTATAACATTATCAAAATTTTTGTCAAGATATATGGCAGTGGATGGCAAAGCTCTGACTAAAGTAAGCCATACAGATGTAAAAACATTATTTCCAAGTATTCAAAGAACATCATTTGAATATGCTGAAAAACATCAAGAAGATATAATGATGGGCAGAATACTGATGGTTTTTGATGGAAAAACGACAATACCATACATAGTACCAAAAGAAGAAATAACCGACAGCAGAACTACTATGCCACATAAAGAAAGAAAAAAAGAAAAAGTACATCACTACGATTATAGTAGAATGAAAATATATGAATTAAAACAGTTATTAAATGCAAGATTTAATACATATAAAGTAAGCAGAAATGCAAGACAAGAACTAGAGAGTAGAGGAGTACTAGTTAAAAAGAAAAAATATAAGAGAGTAAAAACAGTAGATATGGAGGAATATAAATGATAAATATTAAAGAAAATAATGAATTAAACACATTAAATCATAGCTGTGCTCATCTTTTAGCACATGCTGTAAAACACTTATATCCAGATGCAAAATTTTGGGTAGGACCAGTAATTGAAGATGGATTCTATTATGATATAGACCTTGGAGATGTATCATTAACAGAAGAAGATTTAGTAAAAATCGAAAAAGAAATGAAAAAAATATCTAAGGATAACAAACTTATTAAAAGAAAAGAAATAAGTAAAGAAGAAGCATTAGAAATGTTTAAAGATGATCCATATAAAATTGACTTAATCAGTAGAATGGATGAAAACGATACAGTTATATCTTGCTACGAACAAGGAGATTTTATTGATTTATGTAGAGGACCACATGTTGAAAGCACTAAGCTTATTAAATACTTTAAACTATTAAAAGTTAGTGGAGCATACTGGAAAGCAGATTCAAAAAACAAAATGCTTCAAAGAGTATATGGAATTTGTTTCGATAACGAAGAAGATTTAAATAACTATCTTGCTTACCTAGAAGATTGTAAAAATAGAGATCATAGAAAAATAGGTAAAGAAATGGAATTATTTATGTCTGATGACTTAGTAGGTCGTGGACTTCCAATGTTTTTACCAAATGGATATATTGTTTGGCAAGAATTAGAAAATTATATAAAGGAAAAAGAAAGAAAACTGGGTTATCTTCATGTTCTAACACCTTGTGTTGGTAATGTTGAATTATATAAAACATCAGGACATTGGGATCACTATAAAGAAAATATGTTCCCAGCTATGGAAGTTGATGGAGAGAGCTTTGTATTAAGACCTATGAACTGTCCACATCATATGATGATTTATGCTAATAAATTACATTCATATAAAGATTTACCAATCAGAATAGGTGAAATAGCTCATGACTTTAGATATGAAGCAAGCGGAGCTGTAAAAGGTATTGAAAGAGGAAGACATTTCTGTCAAAATGATGCTCACTTATTTGTAACAAAAGATCAAATAAAATCAGAATTTAAATCAGTGGTAGACTTAATATTCGATACTTATAAAGACTTTAATATAACTGATTATAGATGTGTTTTATCACTAAGAGACCCAGAAGATAAAGAAAAGTATCATCCAGATGATGAAATGTGGAATAAAGCCGAAAACGAGCTAAGAGAAGTATTAAATGAACTTGGTATTGAATATACAGAAGAAATTGGAGAAGCAGCATTCTATGGGCCTAAATTAGATGTTAATGTTAAACCAGCAGTTGGAAATGAATATACACTTTCAACTTGTCAATTAGATTTCTGTTTACCTGAAAAGTTCAATCTAAAATATGTTGATAAAGATGGTGAAAAGAAAACACCTGTAGTTCTTCATAGAGCAATCTTAGGTTCATTAGATAGATTTATGGCATATATCTTAGAAGAAACAAAAGGAGCTTTACCATTATGGCTTGCTCCAAAACAAATAAATATAATACCAGTAAATATGGAATATCATCTAGAATATTCTAAAAAAATAAAAGATTTACTTGATAAGGAAAATATAAGAGTAGAATTAGATGATAGAGATGAAAAACTAAATTATAAAATGAGAGAAAGTGTTATTTCAAAAGTACCTTATACTCTAATTTTAGGAGATAACGAAAGAGATAACGAGACAATAAGTTATCGTCTTCGTGGTGAAAAAGAAACTAATACATTAAGTATAGAAGAATTCATAAATAAAATTCATGAAGAAATTAATAATAAGAAGTAGAAATACTTCTTTTATTATGTTAGTATATTGACTTGTGATATTATGGTTGATTTTAAAGAACTTATTGAATTATTTGTTATACGTTGTATTCCAAGTATAAAAGGTGAAAATGAAATACCCAATATTAATTTCATATTTGACAATAATGGTATGAGATTATTTGATTATGTAAAAAAGAATCCATTTAAAAAAGAAGGGTATTGGACACCAAGCATAACAGACGAAGACTTAAAACTATTAAAACCAGAAAATAATAGAAATTCAAGTTCAAAAACAATTATTATAAAAGATCCAGTATTATTTTTCGAATTACTAGTTGATATAGCAAATGAACAAATAAAGCTTTTTAAAGAGTATGATCATCATTGTAATGAGAGAAGTGTAACAATATCATTACTAGTTAGAATATGGCTTAGAATGGACGAAAATGACTTTGTAGATGTTGTTTCATTTCTTAAAAAAGAACTATTGTTTTATAAAGATAGAACATTAGATAAATATAAAGAAGAAACATATATTACATCTTTTGAAAGTATAAGATCTTTTGCAGAAGTATCAGTAAATGAATCATGGGATGAAACTACAAGAAGTATGAACTTTAGATTAGAAGAAAATGATAATACACATACAATTTCAAGAGTACTTTATGATATTAAAGAAGAAAATGGAGAAAAAATATGCTATATATATGGAGTGCAAAATAACTTATTTAATATAACAAATAAAAAAATAGAAAGAAAACTATACAAATTAAATAAAGGAATAGAAAATCCAACAGTACATCCAAATCAATTATATTCTTTAATTCTATTCTTAGAAATATTAAAAAGGGAAGGCATAACATATATAAAAGTACCAATGAATCAATCATTAAATTATGGTTATCATAAAATATTAAGTGAAACTGAAAAAACAACTTTTACTTCAAAATGGCCAACAGAAAAAATAAGAAAAATTTATAGTAGTAATACAGAAGAAAATCTAAGTTTAAGAAGAGAATATGAATTAGATAAAGAATGGTTTAAACACATAGTTGGTAAAGAAGACACCATAAAAAGACTAAAAACAGACAAGTTATTTGAATTATTAAGACGATTATGTGTTTATGATCATAACTTTGAATTTATTGGTTTAAGTCCTTTAAATGATGAAATATTAATGTATAAACTAAGAAAATAATCTAATAAAAGTAACACAATATATCAAAAAAACACTAAAAAATCAAGTTTAATTTGACAATTTGACACTTTTGTGATATAATCTACTTACTAAATCATTAAGGGGGTAATGGTTATGAAGGGTAGATATATATTAGATTATTTAGATGAAAACAATTTTAAAAAATTAGAAAGAAGTTTAAAAAAATATAACATGGTTGCTTATAAGAAATTAATGTTTGATTTTTATCCAAAATTAAGAAGTGGTGAATTTGTAGGTGAATTAGTTTCAATTAACAAACATGAACAAACTGAAACATATGATTTAAAATTACCAACTGATTCATTATTCGTAAAAGTTTATGGTGAAGTTAAATTGAATTATACAGTATATAAACAAAATAACATCGTTATGTTAAATAACTTAGAACCAAAAGATATATTATTAGATGGACATAAATCAGAATTAACAGCTTATAAAGGAATTATGATTTCTAAAGCTAATGCACAAAAAGAAATGTTTAAAATTGATTTATTATGTAGATTAGAAGGAAGAGAGTAGTCCTTCTTTTTTATTGCATTAATTCTTATATTAAAAAAGAAATAACTATTTACTAGCTATTTCTTTATATTTGTTTTCAAGTACATATATATCTTTACTACTCATAAATAAAAGTACTGCATTAGTATCTTTATATGGAAGTAATTTATCTACTTCTTCAAGTGATATATATTCACCATTTTTAAGATCCTTTATTATGTCCATACAAGATACACCATCATATCCAAGTTCTTTTCTATCTTCTCCAATATCAAGAACAAATGCTTTATCAGCAAGATTTAAAGCATCAGCAAACTCTTTATGAAAATATTGAACTCTTGATCTAGTATGAGCTTTAAATAGAGCAACTATCTCTCTATCAGGATATTTTTTACGAGCAGCTTCTATGGTAACTTTAACCTCAGTTGGATGATGAGCATAATCATCTATAATTATGTTATTTCTAAATTTTTCTTCAATAAATCTTCTTTTAGCATGTTCAATTATACTTACTTGTTTTCTAACTGTATCTTTAGGTAAATTTTCAAGATAACATACAGTAATAACACCAAGAACATTTAATAAAAGATGATCTCCCACAAAAGGGAATGTATATGTATCATATAACTCACCATTAATATAAACATCTGCTTTAGTAGTTTCTTCATCATGAGTAATATTTTTCACCACAACATCATTATCCTCATTAAAACCATAATACAATACTTTCTTATCAGTTTTAATTCTTCTATTGTTTTCATCGTCCCCACACATTATAACAGCTTTACGAGCTTTACTTACAAATTCATTAAATGCATCCATAACATCATCTAAATCTTTATAATAATCTGTATGGTCAAGTTCAATATTAGTAACTATAGTGTAGTAAGGATTATAAGCTAAGAAATGTCTTTTATATTCACAAGCTTCAAGAGCAAAATATTCATTACCTCTTTTAGCATATCCAGTTCCATCTCCGATAAGATAATTAACTCCGAAAGGTTCTAAAACTGTCTTTAACATAGTAGTAGTTGTAGTCTTGCCATGACAACCACATACTGCGACTAATTTAGTATTATTTGTTATTTCAGCTATCATTTCTTGATAAGTAAATATTTTAAGACCTAATTCATGTGCTTTCTTAACCTCAGGATGCTCATCATTAAAAGCATTTCCTTGAACAATAATCATATCCTTAGTAATCATATTTGGATTAAACTCATGAAAAGGAATACCTTTTTCAATAAGACCAGCTTCTGTAAAGAAATGATCAGGCTTATCACTACCTGTAACATTATATCCTAAATCGTGCATTATTTGAGCAAGAGCACTCATTCCACTTCCTTTAATTCCTATAAAATAATATATCAATTTAATCACCAATATAATTATACTATAAATAGTTAAGAAATTATACTTACTTTACACATAATTACACTGGAAAAATTATATAAGTTTTGATACAATATTAAATAGGTGAAAAGAAATGAAAAGTAATAAAATCATAAAATATCTATTAATAACAATTGGAGTAATATTTGGAATATTATTTATTGATCTAGCAAGAACAGTAATATTTAAAACAGAACCACTAATAGTTATAAGTACTAAAAATGATAACAATGTTAAAATAAGTAACAGTATTCTTTATAAAACTTATAATTGTAATGGTGAAATATATATAGAATCACTAACAAGCAAGTTTGATTGCCCTTTAATTGAAAAAGCAATATCAATAACACAAAATAATAAAGATGTATGTGTTGATGGAATAGATTACTTTTATGAAGATGAAGACTATAGATATTATTTTAGTTGTTTTAAAAGCAATTATATAACTATAACTATTAATGATAAAGAATATCCATTAAAATCAGCATTAAATAGTAAAATTATTACTATTAATGATTTAGAAGGTAAACTTCAATTTTATAAAGAAAGTAAAAAAGAAGATAAAATTAACAATACAATTAAGCTAATAGCTCAAAATAATAAATGCAGTACTAAAACTGAGAAGATATATACATATAATAGAATAGAATATTACTATGACTGCAGTAATGATAGTTATCTTTTAGACATAAACAATGAAACAATTTCTATTAGTAAAGCATTGCAAAGTGGAGCAGTAACTATTGATAAATTAAAAGAATTAGGACTAAATATAACAACAAAAGAAATAAAAAACGAAATAACAGAAGTTAAAAAAGAAGAAAATGTAAAAATAGAGAAAGATGATGAATCAAAAATAGATGCACCAGCTGATAATAATGAAATTATAATAAATTCACCAGAATTAGTTTTTATAAAAAATAATAATAGTTCACAAATAATGGTGACAATATATCAAGATAATAATTATGAATACTATTATTACACACCTAACAATGGAGATTATAGCATTAAATATAATAATAAATATTATACAATTAAGAATGCCTTAAATAAAAATATAATTACATTATCAAGCTTACAAGGTTTAGGATTAGACTATTATAAGAAAAAAATAACAAAAGTTGATGATAAAATTAACAATAAAAAAATAGACACAGGTAGTAAAAATATTAAATTAATAGATAAATCACAAGGAAGTATGTGTGCTTCAGCAATAGATTATTTTTATGAGGATGCTCAATATAAATATTACTTTACTTGTATGAAAAGTGGAAGCATGTACTTACTTATAAATGGTAAAGAATATCCATTGAAAACTGCTTTAAATAACAAAATAACTACAATAAAAGAATTAGAAGAAAATGGAATATATTTCTTAAAACAATCTAAAAATTTAGTTACAAAATAAAAAGCCATAATTGGCTTTTTTAATTTATATATTTTCTATATTAATAATTTTATCGTTATCGATTGTAAGTTTAAAAACATCTGGATTCTTTGGATTACCGTTAACTAAAATATTGTTTTTGTATTTAATAAAGAATGTTTTACCATCATAGGAAAAATCACATAAATTTGATAAAAAAGAGAGAAGAATAATACCATGAGTAACTATTACTATTTTATTACAATTATTATGGATCATATCAGTGATAAAGTTATTCATTCTTTTATCAACTTCATTTAAAGATTCACCATCAAATATTTTATAATTTTTGTCATCAAATGACTTTTTGTTAAAATTATCTGGTAGTTCTGATATTGTTTTGATACCTAAATTTCTCTCATTAATTCTTTCATCTAATTTAATACTTATATTATTCTTTTCAGCAATGTATTTAGCAGTACCTATAGCTCTTACGGAATCAGCAGAATAAATTTCATTTATACTTACAAATTCAATATTATTTGATAATTCCTTAGCTTTATTTTCCCCCTCGGTATTTAATATCATATTTTTATTGTAGTCATTCCAAGATATATTAGGATAATCATTATAATTATCAATATCAACAAAAGGGCCAGAATGTCTTATTAAATAAATTGTTTTCATATTTACTCCTTATATAAAATAAGAATAACATAAAAATAGTATTAATTAAAGTAAAAAGAAAAACAAAAAATTACAATAAAAAAGTTCTTATCCAAGAACTTTATATACTTAGTGGTGCAGGTGAAGGGACTTGAACCCCCATGGATTGCTCCGCTAGATCCTAAGTCTAGTGCGTCTGCCAATTTCGCCACACCTGCACATTAGTGGTGGACCTCGTAGGACTCGAACCTACAACCGCCCGGCGATAGCTGATATTTCAGCAGCTCGTTCATTACCA
>JABLTK010027410.1_pt1 | contig 15807 bp, 14 predicted proteins | sample 7160131 | NCBI WGS metagenome assembly JABLTK01 (sample SAMN14651221, study PRJNA627086) | human gut metagenome | isolation source: feces | host: Homo sapiens
AGTAGAAGTGCAATTAAATAGCATCCATATTTCTTTCTTGATTCATTATAAAACATTGTTCTAAACATTGCATCTGATACAATTGGTATTTTATAACCTTTATATCTTTTTTTAAGTTCATAAGCATTCTTTTTAGACATATCTTTATCTAAAACAGCTTTCTTATTACCAGTAAGATTCATACTTTTCCCTCCTTTCCAAACCAATATATACCATATAAAAATGCAATGCAAATGAGTAATTTTAAGTTTTGTACATAGAAAAAAGAATCAAAATAGATATTTTCGTTAAGGGAATTTTCTTATTTGATTCTTATTTTTTTATTAAAAATATTGTTTTATATAGAATTTAGGAAACTTATATTATTTATGTAAAATAAAAGTAGTTTTATTTTTACTACCTTTATTTTATATAAATAGTTTTATAATATTAGAAAATAATAAACATATGATTATACCTATTATAGTTGGAATTAGTATTGATAGGATGGTCCATTTTAAGCTTTTTGTTTCTTTTTTTATGGTTAGAATAGTGGTTGCACATGGGAAGTGAAATATTGTTATTAAGATGAAACTTAAGGCTGTTGTTAGGGTCCAGTTGTTATTTATTAATAGGTTTCTTAGTTCTTGTAAAGAGTTGTATCCTGTAATGTTGTTTTTAGCAAGGTATGTCATAATGATGATTGGTATTACTATTTCATTTGCTGGTAGTCCTAGGATTAAGGCTAGGATTATTACTCCGTCTAAGCCTAATAATTGTCCGAATGGGTCTAGAGTGTTTGATATGCTTAGAAGAAGGCTTGTTCCTTGAATATTGGTATTTGATAGAATCCATATTATTAAGCCTGCTGGTATGGAAACATAAATGGCTCTTGCTAGAACGAATATTATTTTATCTTTTATGGAGTTTATAATTGTTTTTATTATTTGTGGTTTTCTATATGGTGGTAGTTCTAAGGTGAATGTTGATTTTTTGGTTTTTAGGATTGTTTTTGATAGAATTTTTGATACAAGGAATGTTATTAGGATTGATAGTAGAATGAATCCAAGTAGAATTAATGCTGATAGAGTGGTGTTTATTAGTTTGTTTTTAATATTTATGGTAATAAAGATTGATATCATAGCTATTATGGTCGGAAATCTTCCATTGCATGGACTGAAACAGTTGGTAATCATTGCTATTAGTTTTTCTTTTTTGTCTTTTATTATTCGACATCCGATTACACCACATGCATTGCAGCCATATCCCATGCACATAGTTAGAGCTTGTTTTCCTTGAGTGCCACATTTTTTGAATGTTTTGTCTAGATTGAAGGCTATTCTTGGTAGGTATCCTGAGTCTTCAAGTAGTGAAAATAATGGAAAGAAAATGGCCATTGGTGGTAACATTACGGATATTACCCAAAAGACTGTTTTTAGAATACCGTTTATGATTATGTCGATTATAGTTTTGTTTATATTCAGAATATTTAGGGTGTTTTCTATTATGTTTAGTAATTTGAATAAAATATAGTTTAAGTGATCTGATATATAGTTTGCTCCGATTATAGTTATCCAAAGGATTATTCCGAGGGTTAAAAGCATTATTAGAATACCGTATTTTTTTGATGTTACAATTTTATCTATTTTTAGTGTTTTTTTGTTATATGTTTCTTCTTTTACGGTTTGTTTATATATGTTGTTTGCTTCTTTGTCAATATTTTTTATATCATTTCTTTTGTGGTTTGGTTTAAAGTTTTCTATTTCTTCAAGAAGGTCTTGTATTCCTATTTTTTTTCTGGCACTTATTTTTATTACTGGTACTTTTAGGAGTTGTTGTAATTTTTTATAGTTTATGATGATGTTGTTTTTCTTTGCTTCATCGATTAGATTTACGCATATTATTATATTGTCTATTTTGGAGATAGTACTTAGAACTAGAGTGAGGTTTCTTTCAATAGCAGTTGCATCTATTATGATTATGGTTATGTCTATTTTGTTGTTTTGGAGATAGTTTGCTGTTACTTTTTCTTCTTCTAGGTATCCTTCTAGTGAATAGGTTCCGGGGAGGTCAATTATTTCATATTTTTTTTGTTTGTAGGTGAATGTTCCTTTAGCGTGTTCTACTGTTTTACCAGGCCAATTTCCTGTTTTTTGCTTTAGTCCTGTTAATTCGTTGAAAAGGGTAGATTTTCCGACATTTGGGTTTCCTAGAAGGGCCAAGTTTTTTGTTGTATTTATTTTTTTTTGTTTTTTCATTTTATTCCTCCCTTATGACGATTATGTTTTTTGCATCTTCATTTCTTATGGCAATGATGGTGTTTTTTATTAGGTATGCTTTAGGGTCTTTGCCAATTGAGGGATAGAGATATGTTATTTTGTTGCCTTTTATAAAACCTAAGTTTTCTAGGTGATATTTATTATTTTCTTTTATATTATTACTATCGATTGTAACCCTTTCACCTGGGTTTATTTGTGTTAAACGTATTTTTTTCATATTTGCTCCCTAATATAATATATGTTATTTAATGAGATATGTAATTGTTGTAATGTATATAAATTTGTTATAAAATAGTAGTGGTGATGATTATATGAATGTAAATATTAAAATATTAAATGAAAATGCTAAGGCGCCTACTTATGGAAGTTCGTGTTCTGCTGGTGCTGATCTTTATGCTTGTTTGGATTCAGAGGTTTTTATTTTACCTCATGAAACGGTTATGATTCCTACTGGTGTTGCTATGGAGATACCTGATGGTTATGTTGGTCTTGTTTATGCTCGAAGTGGTCTTGCTTTAAAAATGGGGCTTGCTCCGGCGAATAAGGTTGGGGTTATTGATTCTGATTATCGTGGAGAAATTATGGTGGCTCTTTATAATCACTCTGATTTAGAAAGAAAGATTTTACCAGGTGAGAGGATTGCTCAAATTGTTATTACTCCTTATGTAAGGGCTAACTTTTCTGTTGTTTCTGTTCTTAGTGATACAGAAAGGGGTAATGGTGGTTTTGGATCAACGGGTATGAAATGAGTTGTAATTATAGTCATGTAATAGTATTTTTTAATTTATGTGGAACTTTTATATTAGAAATATTTTAATTACAAGATGTTTTTATAAAGGTTTTACATAATTTGATGCAAAAAAAAGAACAATTAAATTGCTCTATAAATGTCTTTGTTTTTATATGGGTTGTTTTTGTCAATATGATCGATGAAGAGAATGCCGTTTAAATGGTCTATTTCATGTTGGAAGGCTATTGCTAGTTCTTCTCTTGCTCTTATTTTTATTTTGTTGCCATCGATGTCATATCCAGTTATGGTTACTCGGGCATTACGAGGAACAATACCGTTTACTTCACGGTTTACTGATAGACATCCTTCTCCTTCTTCAACGTAGATTATTTCTTCTGATTGACTTACTATTTTTGGATTTATGACGATGTAGGTTTTGAATGTTTCTTTGATATCTTGTTCATGAACTATGACAAGGTATCTTTTATCGATTCCTAATTGGATGGCTGCCATACCCATTCCTGGTCTTAAGTCATATTTTTTAGCTAGTTTTTCTATTTGACTGTTAGTAAGGTATTCGGTCATTTCTTTTATAGCAAGTTTGTCTTGTTCTTCTAGAGGAAAGGTTACTTCTTTACTAATAGTTCTTAGTTTTTTATTTTTTTCATCTAAAATATCTTTTGTTTTTAACATATTACCACCTCAAAAGCAACTATATTATAGCATGAAAAAAGGAAATAGTAAACTACTTCCTTTTTATTAATTCCATGCTCTAGCGCCAAGTATAATTATTAATAAGATAAATAATACTAGGATAATTGCATAGTTGCTTCCGTATCCTGTATAGCCATAGTTGTATGTTGGCATTTGGTTACAGCAGCTATTTGTATTCCCATATCCATAGGAATTACCGTAATAATACATAAGCATCCTCCTTTAACTATCTAATATAGTTTATTATACATAGTGCATTTGTGTTATTATAAAAAACCAATTTAATAAAAATAATTGCAAAAAATATGGGATGATGTTATCATTATAATGAGGTAATGATAATGATAAAGAAAGTTGATAAACAATTGTTGATTTTAACGATTATTCTTTTTGCTATAGGGCTTATTATGATATATTCGGCTTCAAATGTTACGGCTTTTATGGTTAATGAGGCTACTCCTTGGAGATATTTTATTAAAGAATTAATATTTATTTTTGTAGGACTTGTCGGGGCGTTTTTTTTACTTATTGTTGATTTTAAGACTTATTATAAGTTATCTTTTGTCTTGACATTTATTCTTTCAATTAGTATTTTTTCTTTGGTTGTTTGGGGTACTGTTACTAATGGTGCAACGAACTGGATAGGTTTTAAGGGGTTTGGGATACAGCCTAGTGAGTTTGTAAAGATTTCTAGTATTGTGTTTTTTGCTTTTTATTATGAAAAGAATAAGAAATATACTGATAATAAAGCTAGGATGATTGCTCCACTTGTTATTGGAGGAATAATTACTTTTCTTATAATAGCACAAAAGGACTGGGGAACTGCTTTTATATATATGATGATTGTTTTATTTATGTTTTTCTTTTCTAATGCTTCAAGGAAGATAAAGTTTGATGTGTTTAAAAAAGGTTTTTTCTTACTTATTGTAGGTATTATTTTACTTGTGTCTTTTGGGGATAAGCTTTTAGGGGAAAAGATAGAGAGATTTTCTTTTAATGCTCCTTGTGATAGGTATCTTACGGATGGAAATCAGTTATGTAATGGTTTTATTGCAATGGATGGAGGAGGACTTTTTGGAAAGGGTCTTGGTGGTTCAACGCAAAAGTATTTGTATTTACCTGAGCCTTATACTGATTTTATTTTTGCTATTTTTGTTGAAGAACTTGGAATTGTTGGGGCGAGTGTGTTACTTATTTTGTATCTTTTATTGATAGTTAGGATAGTGGTGATTGGTAAAAAGGCTAGTACTGGATGTTATACTTTGATGTGTTATGCTATAGCGTTTTATATTTTTATTCATATTGCTATTAATTTAGGGGGTGTTTTGGGAATTATTCCAATGACGGGGATAACGCTTCCGTTCCTTAGTTATGGTGGTAGTATTTGTATATCGGTAATTATGGCGATTACGATTGTACAGAAAGTTTGTATTGTTAGTAAAAGTGTAAAGCGTGTGTAAAATTTTTATATAAAGTGAGGTACTTTTGATTTTTTCTACTCTTATATATATGAGGGCATATAAAGGAGGAGTTATGGAAAAATTAAAAGACTTTTTTTATGAGTATAAATTGTATATTATTTTGATCGGTTCATTTGTTATTATTTTGTCTTTACAGTTATTTCTTTTTTATATTTTGAAGAATAAGAGTAGTTGTAATGATACTAGTGATGTTAATGAAATGGAGCCTTTGGTTGTTGCTTCGGATTCTTCTTTAGAGAAAGAGGTTTGTGTTGATATCAGGGGTGAAGTTAAAACTCCTGGTGTTTATTGTATGGATTCTTCAAAAAGGGTTTTTCAAGTTATTGAAAAGGCTGGTGGTCTTACTAATAATGCTGATACTTCTTCGAATAATCTTAGTCAAGGACTTGTTGATGAAATGGTGATAGTAGTATATAGTAAGAAAGAAATTCTTGATATTACTAGTGTAAAAGAAAAAGAAAAGAAAGTTTTGGATGATTGTTTGTCTAGTAATAGTGATAATTGTGTTACTAGTGTTAATGGTAATAAAAATAGTGTTAATAAGAATAGCAGTAAAAGTAATAATAAGAGTAATAAGAAAAATAATAATATTTCTAGGGGTACTTCTGATAAGGGGTCTTCGGATATTGGTATTATTAACATAAATAGTGCCTCAAAGAGTGATTTAATGAAGCTTCCTGGGATTGGAGAAAAGAAGGCTCAAAATATAATTTCTTATCGTGAAGAAAATAAGTTTAATGATATTTCTGATATAAAGAATGTTAAAGGAATTGGGGAATCTTTGTTTTTAAAGATAAAAGATTATATAACTGTATGAAGTCTTTGTTAAGGTGTAATGTTTTTTATTATGCTCTTTTTTTAATTGCTATTTCTTATTTTCTTATTTCTTATTTTTTTGTTTCTTTCTCTAGTGTTTATACTGATTTTTCTTCTTCAGAGTTTAAAATTATAGAGAAGACAAGGGAAGATTATGGGATAAAGTTTGTTTTTTTGGGAGAGGAAAAAGTTATTGGTTATTTATATTTGGATAGTTTTATGATTGATTCATATTATGATGATTATAATCTTGGAGATATGGTTTTGGTTTATGGTAATAATGTTTCTATTCGTAATAATACTGTTTTTAATACTTTTAATTATAAAAGGTATCTTTATAGTGAAAAAGTTTATAGCGTAATAAAAATATCTAGCATGGAGAAGGTTAGTGATAATAAAAATTTGTTTTATGGATTGAAGAATTTGCTTATTAAAAGAGGTCTTTGTTTGAATAAGTCTTATCCTTATATTAATAGTTTGATATTTGGTGATAATAGTTATCTTGATTCTGATGTTGTTTTATCTTATCGGGGAAATGGAATTAGTCACTTGTTTGCGATATCAGGGACTCATATAAATATTTTACTTGGTATTTTTTATGTTTTTTTGAAAAAAATTGGTTTTGGAGAGAGAAAGAGGTGTTTTTTTTCTATATTCTTTTTACTTTTTTATATGTTTTTGACTGGTTTTTCAATGTCTGTTTTAAGGGCTTCAATTTTTGCGATTGGTATTATTATAAATAAACTTTTTAATTTTAAAGTAAGTAGTGTCAATGTTTTGATATTTTGTTTTTTTATAATGATGATGGTTAATCCTTTTAGTTTGTTTAATATTGGTTTTTTGTTTTCAATACTGATATCTTTTTATTTAATTTTATTTAGTGATATTTTTAATAGAGATATTTCTTTTGTTAGAAAGACTTTTTTGGTTTCTTATGTTTCTTTTTTAGTTTCTTTTCCTATTTTGGTTAATAATTTTTATCAGGTTAATTTTATGTCTGTTTTTTATAATTTGTTTTTTGTACCTTTTGTTTCATTTGTTTTGTTACCTTTTGTATTTGCTTCTTATGTTTTTGTTTTTTTAGATGATATTTTATATTTTTTGATTTTATTGAATGAAAAGGTTTCTTTGTTTTTATATAGTTTTACTTTTCCAGTTGTAACTGTTTGTAAGATGTCTGTTTTTTTTATTGTTATTTATTTTATTGTTATTAGTATTAATTTTAAAATGATGAAGAGGGGAAAAGTTTGGTTTAATTTTGTAGTTATTTTGTTTATTGTGTTTTTGTGTTTTAGATCTAATTTACCTAATGGGGTTACTTTTATTGATGTTTCGCAGGGTGATAGTACTTTGATTACTTTTAATAAAAAGGTTGTTCTTATTGACACTGGTGGAGTATTGTCTTATGGAGATAAGGAGTATAAGTATCCTATTGCTAATAATAGAATATTGCCTTTTCTTAGGTCTAAAGGAATTAAAAGGATTAATTATTTGGTGATTAGTCATGGGGATGTTGATCATGCGAGAGATGCTTTTTTTATAGTTGATAATTTTAAAGTGGATAAGGTTATATTTAACTGTGGGGCTTATAATGATTTAGAGAAAGAACTAATTAAAGTATTGAATAAAAAGAATATTGAGTATTATTCATGCATTAAAGAATTGAATATTGATAATAATAGGTTATATTTTTTGCATACAGGGGAATATGATAATGAGAATGATAATAGTAATGTTATTTATACAAAGCTTGGTGGTTATAAATTTTTGTTTATGGGAGATGCATCAGTTGATAGGGAGAAGGATGTACTTGATAAGTATAATTTAAATGATATAGATTTTTTGAAGGTAGGACATCATGGCTCCGGTACAAGTAGTAGTGATTATTTTATTAATAGGGTTAATCCTAAATATTCACTTATTAGTGTGGGGGAGAATAATAGATATGGACATCCTAAAAAAGAGGTTCTTGATGTTTTGAGTAGTAGCAAGGTTTATCGGACTGATTTAGATGGAAGTATTGAGGTTAAGTTAAATAAAGATGGGTATAAGATTAGGACTTGTAGGCCATAAGAAAGGAGTTAAGAAATATGAATTATTATAATGAAATAAAAAATAAATTAGTAGATAATGAAATATATTCAAAAGTAAAAGACTATTCGAAGGAAAGACATAAAGTTATTACATATTTTGAAATTGGCAAGTTGCTAAATGATGCAGGTGGAAAATATGGAGATAATATTATAGATGAATATTCTAAAAAATTAGTTGTTGAAGTTGGTAAAAAATATAACAGAAGAACATTATTTAGGATGAAACAATTCTATAGTATGTTTAGTGATGAAAAAGTGTCGCAGCTTGCGACACAATTGTCTTGGAGCCATTATGTTGAGTTATTACCTTTAAAAAATATAGATGAAATAAGGTATTATATCAATATCTGTAGAGAACAAAATATTGGGCGTGATTTATTAAGAGAAAAGATTCGTAATAATGAATACAATAGATTACCAATCGAAACTAAAAACAAATTAATACTTGATGATAAGATTGAAGCAAAAGATTTAGTACCAAATCCAATATTAATTAGAAATAAGAATAATATTGAGATATTTAACGAAAAAGCATTACATAATTTAATATTAGAAGATATAGAATCATTTATGAGAGAGCTTGGTAATTCATTTAGTTTTATAGGTAGTGAATATAAAATAAAAATAGGTGATAGAAATCATTATATAGATTTGTTATTATTTAATATAAAGTTTAATTGTTATGTAGTAATTGAATTAAAAGTTACCCAATTTAAAGTTGAATATATTTCACAGGTTCAAAAGTATATGAATTACATAGATAAAAACATAAAAGAAATAAGTAACAATAATACAATGGGAATATTAATATGCAAAAGAGAAAATAGATTTGTAATAGAATATTGTTCTGATGATAGGATTGCTGTTAGAGAATATGAACTTGTTTAATGTGATGATTTTAAAGCAGATTAATTGGGAGGAATAGGAATGAATTATTATGATGAGATAAAGAATGAGACGATTTTTCTATATGATTGGAAAAGGTGTTGCAATGCCACACCAATTGAGTTGGTCTCATAATTATTACCTCTAAATAATTGATACAATAAATTATTATATTAAACTGTGAAAGAGTTAATTAATAATGATATAATACGTATATTGATATGTAAAAAAGAAATCATTTGTTAAAATAATAAAGTGTTTTCAAATTCAAATGAGTATTTTATCAAAATGAAATTAAGTATTAATTAAAGATTATCTAATATATCATATTAAAGATATTTCTGAATTTTCAAACTAAAAACCTGTTTCTTACAAGATAAGTTTTTAGTTTGAGAATTGTGTTAGATTATATGTTTTGAGGAGGTGAGAAAGTGAACGCATTGCGTTCACAATTATCTTGTAGTTATTGGCATAAAATGTTATTGATTAATAATTGATGTTACTACTGAATATAATAAATGAGAGAGTTTTACTTTATAGTTTATTTTTTTTAAGTATATATTTGTAATTTTTACATATAATAGGATTAGCGTTTTACTTTAGTTGGAACTATTTTATTAATATTTCATATTATATAGTAGTGACGCTAACCGCTAGTTGTTTAGCGTTTATATAGATTAAGAGCTTCGGCTCTTTTTTTCTTGTGCTTTTTATGGACAAGTTTATTTTTATTTGTTATTCTATAATAGATGTTAATTATGGAGGATATGTATGAGTGAAGTTATTGTTAATGAAATGAGCAAAGATTTAGGAATTAGTGTTTCTAGAATTAATAGTGTTTTATCTTTATTGGAGGATGGAAATACTATTCCTTTTATTGCTAGATATAGAAAAGAAGCTACTGGTAATATGGATGAAGAGTTTATAAAGAAAATAAATGATGTTTATATGTATCAAGTTAGTTTAATGAAAAGAAAAGAGGATGTTATTCGGTTGATTGAGGAAAAAGGTATGATGAATGATCAATTAAGGATGAAGATTCTTTCTTGTAGTAAGCTTGTTGAGATTGAGGATTTGTATCGACCTTATAAAGAGAGAAAGAAGACTAAGGCTAGTGATGCTATAGAGAAGGGATTAGAAGGGCTTGCTAAGATGATTATGTCTTTTCCTGTTAATGGTGATTTTTCTTCGATGGTCGCTAATTATAAGTGTAAGGTTACGGATAATGATGAAAAGCTTGTTTTAGCTGGATATATAATTGCGGAGTATATTTCTCTTAATAGTTATTATCGTAAGTATATTAGAAATTATATATATAGAAATGGTTTTATTAGTTCTTCTTTAAAGAAAGGTGCAAAGGATTCTTTATTGGTTTATGAAATGTATTATGATTATAGTGAAGCTATTTCTAAAATAAAGCCTCATCGAGTTCTTGCTCTTAATCGTGGTGCTAAAGAAGGAATTCTTTCTGTTAGTATTAGTTCTTTAGAGGATAAGATGGTATCTTATCTTTATGATAAGGTTATTAAAAACAAGTCTTCTTTTGTTTGTTCTTTTGTTAAGTCTTGTATTGTTGATAGTTATAAGAGACTTATTTTTCCAAGTATTGAGAGGGAAATTAAGAGTGAACTTACGGATGTGGCTAGTGAAAGGGCGATTGCTAGTTTTTCTAATAATCTTAGGAATTTACTTATGACTCCTCCGGTTAATGATATTGTTGTAATGGGATTTGATCCGGCTTTTAGAACAGGATGTAAGCTTGCTGTAATGGATGCGACTGGTGGGGTTTTAGATATTAGTGTTATTTATCCTCATGAGCCTAAGTGTTTATATGAAGAAGCTAAAAGTATTGTTTTATCTCTTATTGATAAGTATAAAATTGATGTTATTGCGATTGGGAATGGAACTGCTTCTCGTGAGAGTGAGGCTTTTGTTTGTGATGTTTTAAAGATTAGTAGTTATCCTTGTAAATATATTATAGTTAATGAGGCTGGTGCTTCGGTTTATTCTGCTAGTGAACTGGCGAGGGAAGAGTTTCCTAGTCTTGATGTTTCGGAACGTAGTGCAATATCGATTGGAAGAAGACTTTTAGATCCGTTGTCGGAATTAGTTAAAATAGATCCTAAGAGTATTGGTGTTGGAATGTATCAACATGATGTTAAACAACGTGAACTTAATGAGGCACTTTTGTTTACTGTTTCTAGTGTAGTTAATAATGTTGGGGTTAATGCTAATACTTGTAGTCCATCGATTCTTTCTTATGTTTCAGGACTTAATAAAAAGAGTATTTCTTGTATTATTGATGAAAGAAATAGGCTTGGTAAATTTAAGAATAGAGATGAAATAAAGAAAATAAAAGGTATTAGTAATAAAGTTTATGAACAGGCGATTGGTTTTATAAGGATTAATGATGGCGATAATTTTCTTGATAGGACTAATATTCATCCTGATAGTTATGATGTTGCAAAAAGAATTGTTGATAGTCTTGGATTGTCTCTTTCAGATATAGGTAAGGATTCTTTTAATTCAGTTCTTTCTAATGCTTGTCTTGATAGTTCTTCTTTTGGAATTGATGAGTATACTTTTTTGGATATTGTTAATAATTTAAAGAAACCTTTGCTTGATCCAAGGGATAGTCTTGTTAAGCCGATTCTTAAAAGTGATGTTTTGAAGATAGATGATCTTAAAATTGGTATGAAGTTACAAGGTACGGTTAGAAATGTGGTAGATTTTGGTTGTTTCGTAGATATTGGTCTTAAAAATGATGGTCTTATTCATATTTCTTGTCTTTCTGATGATTATATAAAACATCCTAGTGAAGTGGTTTCAGTGGGTGATATTATTGATTGTTATGTTTTGGAGGTTTTTAAGGATAAGAATAAGGTTTCTCTTACAATGAAGAGTAGTTAATATTTTGGTTGGGAGTGGTTTTATGTCTTTTATAAAGGGTAATTTTAAAAAGTATATTTTTAAGTCAGATAATGGTTATGTTATAGGTCTTTTTAAGATTAAGGATTGTTCTTCTGATATTTCATATAAAAATAAATCTATTACGTTTACTGGTTATTTTCCTCTTCTTAATGAGAATGATTTGTACGTGTTTAACGGAAATATGGTTAATCATAGTAAGTATGGGGAACAGTTTAATGTTTCTTCCTATGAGGTTGTTTTGCCAGAGGAGAAGGATAATATAGTAGAGTTTTTGTGTAGTGATATTTTTCCTGGTATTGGAGAGAGGAAGGCTTCGAAGATAGTGGAGGTTCTTGGAGATGATTGTCTTAGTGTTATTCTTGAAACTCCGGATAATTTATTGTTGGTTCCTGGGGTTACTTCTAAACAAAAGGACACTATTTATGATAATTTAGTTAAGTATCGTGAGTCTTATTTGACAATAGTGGAACTTACTTCTTATGGTTTTAATATGAAGGATGCTCTTTCTATTTATAATAAGTATAAGTCTATGACTATCTCAGTATTTAGTTCTAATCCTTATAAACTTATTGATGATATTACAGATATTACTTATAAGAAAATTGAGAATATTCGTCATAATCTTTCTATAAGTGATGATGATAAGAATAGAATTAAGGCTTCTATTACGTATGTTTTTTCTTTTGTTTGTTTTTCTTATGGAAATACTTATATGTTGTATGATGAAATTGTTTCGTTTACTAAAAGGTTGCTTGGTTTTGAAAGCAGTTCTCTTATTATTGATTGTCTTAGTGAAATGGTTTCTTCTGGTGAAGTGGTTAAGTATGAAGAAAAGTATTTTTTAAAGAATATGTATGAAATGGAGAGGTATGTTGCTAATAGAATATTTAATTTGGCTAATTCTTTTACGAAGTTTAATTATGAAAATATCGATAGTTCAATAGAAGAGTTAGAGAGTTTGCTTGGAATTTCTTATAATTCTTGTCAAATTTCAGCAATAAGGGAAGCTTTTGTTAATAATTTGTTGGTTATTACGGGAGGACCTGGTACTGGTAAGACTACTATTATAAATGCGATATGTAAATTGTATAGCTCTATTAATGGGGTTTCTTATGATGAAATGATGGACAGTTTTGTTCTTCTTGCTCCGACTGGTCGTGCTGCTAAGAGGGTTAGTGAACAGACTGGTTATGTTGCTTCGACTATTCATAGATTTTTGAAGTGGAATAAGGAAGATAATAGTTTTAGGGTTAATGAAGAGAATAAAAGTAGTGCTAAAGTAGTTGTTGTTGATGAGGTTAGTATGGTTGATATTAGTCTTTTGTATAGTTTGTTTCTTGGTATTGATGATGATACAAAGGTTATATTGATTGGGGATTTTAATCAACTTCCTAGTGTTGGGCCGGGGCAAGTTCTTAAGGATATAATTCTTAGTGATTGTGTTAATGTTGTAAAGTTGGAGAAGCTTTATCGAAGGGAGGAAACTTCTAATATAACGCTTCTTGCTCATGATATTATACATGATAGTGTTTCTATGGATTTGTTTAATAGTAGTGATGATTTGTCTTTTATAGAGTGTGATAGTACTAATATGAAAGATAAACTTTTAGAGGTTGTTTCTTCTTATGTTGATTGTTCTTATGATAGTTTTCAGGTTCTTGCTCCTATATATAAGGGAGATAATGGAATTGATGATTTGAATTATTTTTTACAAGATATTTTTAATCCTAAAGATTCTTCTAAAAATGAGATGATTTTAGATGGAGTTTTATATAGAGAATGTGATAAGGTTTTACAACTTGTTAATAATGTTGATGATAATGTATTTAATGGTGATATTGGGTCTATTAGGCTTATTAAAAATAAAGAAAAGCAAGTTTATATTGATTTTGATAATAATATGATTAAGTATACTCCTGCTAATTATAGTAATATAAAACTTGGTTATACAATTAGTATTCACAAGGCTCAAGGTAGTGAGTTTGATTATGTGGTTATTCCAGTTTTAAATAAGTATAATAATATGCTTTATAGAAAGCTTATATATACAGGGATTACTCGGGCTAAGAAGAAGCTTATTTTAATTGGTGAGGTTTCGGCTTTTATTAAGAGTGTTCATAATACTCGTGAAGATAACAGAAGAACTTGTCTTAAAAATTTTATAGTTTCATGTATTGAATAGTTTTTTTGGTTAATACTAGTTGTGAGGTGAAAGAATGAAAAAAATTACAAAAGTTGCTGCTTATATGCTTGGCGCAACAATGATTGCTGGTGCTAGTGCATATATGGCTATGCCAAAAGAAGCAAGGGAAGATTTTAAAAGTATGTGTGGTAATTTATTAAAAAGAAAAAGTAGTGATATGAGTCTTTAACTATTGACATATGTTGATAGTTTTTGTATAAGAAAAAGATTATTGTTTTTTGGTAATAATCTTTTTTTTCTTTGATTTTTCTTTTTTTGTTAGACATAGACAAGTGTAAATGTTTAGGAAGATGAATGCTATAATGATAAATTTAAAGTAGTATAATGGGTATATTGGGTATATTGTATCGCTAAAGTATTTTATTATTAAAAGGTATAGGGTTATTGTGAATATTATGTATATAAGTGGGAATATAATTGAGACTTTAAGGTCTTTTTTGATGAAAAGAATGGAGATTATTATAAGGAAGAGGATTAGGATTATGCTAAAGAATATGACTAAGGCGAAGGAGTTGTCTAGGAAGACAGTGTAGTATATGTATCCGTTTGTATAGATGTGTAGGGCTAGTGTTAATAAAAAACTAATGTAGTATAGGATTAGGTATGTTTTTTTATTTGTCATAGTTAGATGCCTCCTTTTTAGATATTTCTATTAGGTTTGATATTATTATTAGGATAGATTTTCTGTTAGTGTTGTATTCGTATGGAATAAGGTTTGGTTCAACTATTTGTCTAAAGTAGTTGTCTTTGATGCTTAGTTCGTAGTTGTAGTATTTGTTTTGCAGTATTTCATCGAATTGTATTGTACCTGTTAGGAATAGAAAGTCGAAGTTGTACTTATTTATTGTTTGTTCGTTTAGGTTGCAAGCTTTTTTGATTGTAGGGAATTGGGATAGCAGGGTAGGTGTTTGTTCTTTTATCATTTGGTCATAGTATTCTTTGTATGTGATGGTGGTGTAGTTGGTTTTTTCATAGTAGTTAATTAGATTGCTGATTGCATTGGTACAGGTGTTTTTTTCCATAGTAGATAGTTGTTGTTTATAGGTGTTTAGTGTTTCTGTGTATTCTTCATTGCTTGGAAATTCAATGGTTTTATTGATAGTTTTTCCATTGTATATTATTATGGTTATGATTGTTATGGTGTAGAAGATGAATGCTCCAAGTAGCATTAGTTTAATTTTTTCTTTCATATAGATATGACCTCCTTAGTTTATGGTTATAATTTATCATATGTGTAAATACATTGTCAATGAGTTGTCAACACAAGGCGTAAAGATAGTGTAAAGACTGTTTGTGTAAGATAAAAAAATAAAAATATTGCATTTTAACTTGATATGTGGTAATATTTAGTCATGAACAGAGGAGTATATTTTAAATAAAATAAAATATACTAAAAAAGAGATATACTAATTTGACGGTTAGTACTATCTCTGTTCTATGTTGTTTTAAGTTATGAAGAGAAAAGTACCACTCTTAGTTGAGTTGGTACTTTTCTCTAATTAATGTTTTATTGATAAAATTAAAATATAAAAAGGTACTTGAAAAAAGTATCTTTTTATATTAAAATTAACTTATAAGAAACTAAGGAAGGAGGAAGAAATTTCATAATCAACATATATATGTTTGTGAAATTTCTGGAATTTTTTAAGATAAACAAATATTCGTCTGGGGGGGGGCAATTTTAGTAACCCTATAA